>Ga0123355_10000126_pt1 | contig 88567 bp, 78 predicted proteins | sample TergutEmb28metaG_3_FD_89872 | JGI IMG/M metagenome (GOLD analysis project Ga0123355, IMG submission 89872) | Embiratermes neotenicus P1 segment gut microbial communities from Petit-Saut dam, French Guiana - Emb289 P1 | ecosystem: Host-associated > Arthropoda: Insects > Digestive system > Gut ... | reverse complement strand
GTTTCCCAAGACCCGGAGGGTGTACTTAGGGGATATCTGCCCAACTTAGGCGATTCCGTTGTTGTAATCGAGGATGAAGGATTGGTGAAAGTCCACGTCCATACAAACAACCCGGGCAAGGCACTGGAAAAAGGCTTGCAATTTGGCCAGCTTTTAAATATTAAAATCGAGAATATGAAGGCTCAGCATTCGGAACTGCTGGATTTCTCCGAGCCGGTGGACAGCGGCCCGCCAAAGCAGCTGGGGCTTGTGGCAGTAGTTGCAGGCAAGGGAATGGCGGAGCTTTTTAAAGGACTTGGTGCGGACTATGTAATAGAAGGCGGCCAAAGCATGAACCCAAGTGCGGAGGATATTGCCCGTGCTGTGGAGCGTGTGAACGCAGAAAATATTATTGTTTTACCGAATAATAAAAACATTATATTAACCGCGCAGCAGGCGGGCAAGCTGGCAAAGGACAAGACAGTCCATGTTGTGCCTACATTATCCATCCCGCAAGGCGTATCCTGTATGGTAAGCAATTCCGACACGATAAGCATCGCGGAAAACATAGAAGGCATGAAAGAAGCAATGGAAGCCGTTCACAGCGGTCAAATTACTCATGCGGTTCGCGACACGGTACTTGACGGACGTGAAATAAAAGAGGGCGATTTCCTGTGTATATATGACGGCGAGATAGTGCTTGTGGAAAAAAGCCAACAAGCCGCCGCCCGCGCGCTTATGGAGTACATGCTTGATAAGGGCGGGTCGCTTGTGAGTATTTTCCATGGTGAAGGTGCGACAGAAGAAACAGCTAACGACCTGGCAGAACATATTGCAAAAAATTACGCGGACGCGGAAGTGGAAGTTTACGAAGGCGGACAGCCGCTTTACAGTTATATATTGTCTGTGGAGTAGGGGAGAATCCCGCCGACAAAGGAGGCATGAATTACGCTATGTCTGAGCAGATTTTGAGCATAAAAACGCTGTGTGAGTCGCTGGTTGATATGATACCAACTGACCATGTAAGAGTTTTCCAATTTGAAGGGATGATTTTTCTTGCCCCTTATAAAGATGCGGTAACGGACGAATGTCCTTTGCTTGGGATGGCATTGGATAGCAGTTTGACCGTTGACAAGTTCTTGGCTATGACACGGGAAGATAGGGTGCTTGAGTATGAGTGATATATTTGTGCTTGATTCCTGCGCACTTGTCGCGCTGTTAAAACAAGATAAGGGCGCGGAAGTGGTTGCAGATATCTACAAACTGGCACGCAGAGGACATTCCGAAGTGTTTTTAAACAGAATCAACCTTCTTGAGGTGTACTATGGGTTTTATCGCGACGAGGGATTTGATTATGCTTGGAATATTTTGAAAAATATCGAGCAGTCTATAATTACAATTGCGGAGTTTGATAAGGCAGTGTTTTTGGAAGCGGGCAGGTTAAAGTCTATATATAAAATTTCCTTGGCCGATGCAGTCGTGCTTGCGCAGGCTATCATTTTAAAGGGGAAGCTGGTTACTGCTGACCATTATGAATTTGATGCGATTGAAGGGCGCGAGGCACTTTCCTTTTGTTGGATTAAATGAGGTTGCGAAATGCTAATTGAAAAACTTTCCGGAGTGGGTGCAAAACGCGCCCATTCTTTATATGCAGCGGGAGTACATACAGTAACAGACTTGCTAAATTACTTTCCGCGAGACTATGACGACCGTTCGCAGGTGAAAACCGTGGCGGAGTTGACACTTGACGCGGTAAACACAATACGCGGTGTGGTGGCAGCAGACCCTGAAAGCGCGGTTTTGCCACGCAAAGGCGCGCCCGCGCTTAACATCACAAAGGTGATAATAAAAGATTACACAGGTACGCTGGAAATAGTATGGTTTAACCAGCCATATCTGAAAAAATATTTCAAAAAGCACGGTGAGTATGTTTTCACAGGGAAAGTACGCAATATGTACGGCGGACGCGTGCAAATGCTGTCGCCGGAGTATGAGCCGTGCCGTGAAACAGAGCTTTCTCATGCACGGATAGTGCCTGTATACACCACGCCCAAGCAATTTTCGCAAAAGACGTTTCGGGCGTTGATACATCAGGCGTTGGAGCTTGTATCTGACCAAACTTTGTATTTGGAAAAGCCAGAACTTCATCCATTTGCCGACTTCATCCCTGCAACCTTGCGTAAAAAATACAAACTATGCCTTCGCGAAACTGCCACACGCAACATCCATTTCCCCGAAAGTGACGCACTCTTCCTGCAAGCTCGTCGCCGCTTAGTATTCGAAGAACTTTTTTTCATGCAAGCCGCGCTTTTTCAAATGAAGTCCGCCATCCGCGCGCAGTTGGGCATTTTGATAGAAAACCCGGACTACAACCCGTTTTTGCAAACGCTGCCGTTTTCTCCGACAAATGCGCAAATGAAAGTGCTTGCGGAAATTGCTATGGATATGTCCGGCGCGCGAATGAACCGCCTCATTCAAGGAGACGTGGGCAGCGGCAAAACAATGGTGGCTATGGCGACGGCGTTTCTTGTGATGAAAAATGGCTATCAGGCGGCGATGATGGTGCCAACGGAAGTATTGGCCAACCAGCATTTTGCGGAATGCGAGAAGTTTTTCACGCCGCTTGGGTTTGAGACAGTGCTGCTTACGGGCAGCCTTGGCGCAAAAGCGCGTCGCGAAGCATTGGCAAAAATAGCAGATGGCCGCGCAAAAATGATAATAGGTACCCACGCGCTGATACAGGATAAAGTGGAATACTCCGCGCTTGGGCTGGTGATAACAGATGAACAGCACCGCTTTGGAGTTAACCAGAGATGGATATTAACGGAGAAAGGCGGTGTCGGGGGGACGGTTCTCTTGACACCGAATTGTCAAGAGAACCGTCCCCCTGACACCGCCTTGCCTCACACCCTGGTAATGACCGCCACCCCAATCCCCCGCACTTTGGGTCTAATACTCTACGGCGACTTGGATATTTCAATAATAGACGAACTCCCTCCGGGGCGACAGGCCATCAAAACATATTCTGTAGGTTCAAAATATCAAGAACGAATTCATGCTTTCATTCGCAAGGAAATAGAGCAAGGCCGCCAAGCCTACGTAATCTGCCCTGCAATAGAGGCCTTGGATTTTCCGGACGAAGAAGACCTCACCCCACGTAAGCCTAAGACAGAAATGCAAAACGTAATCGACCACACCGAAAAGCTAAAGTCGGCTTTACCCGACCTAAAAATTGCACACCTCCACGGTAAAATGAAACCTGCCGAAAAGCAACAAATCATGGATGACTTCAAAGCGGGGAATACAAACGTACTCGTGTCTACTACGGTAATAGAAGTAGGAGTTCATGTTGCCAACGCCACGCTAATGATAATAGAAAATGCCGACCGTTTTGGCCTATCTCAGTTGCACCAGCTACGCGGGCGCGTTGGCCGTGGCCGCCACAAATCCTACTGCATACTAATAACCGACATCAAAGGCGACGAAACAAAAGCCCGCATGAAGGCCATGTGCGACACCACAGACGGCTTCAAGCTGGCGGAGCTTGATTTAAAGCTGCGCGGCACAGGGGATTTTTTTGGTACACGCCAGCATGGGTTGCCGTCGTTTACAATAGCTAACCTGTACCGCGATATGGGTGTATTAAAGGAAGTGCAAGTCGCGTTGACGGATGATTTGCCGTTTTCAGAGGAAGAATCCGCGAAGTTAAAAATGCGCATAGCTCAAGTGTTGAGCGATACGCATGGTGGGGTTATGTGAAAATTATTGCATAGATGGCAGGATAACGACAGAAAAAGTAACTCTGTATTTTCATTTGCAAAGGATTTTGCTTTTATAATTAAAACAGTTATGGACGACCATATATGTCTGCCGTAAGGTGTAATGTGGGCGACCAGTCGGTGATGAGATTGTTGCTTAGACCCAACCATACCAAATTTGTTAAGTTTGCAAGTGGAGTTGCATCGCTAATTTGGTTTGAATCAAGGCTTAACCATGCCAAATTTGTTAAGTTTGCAAGTGGGGTTATATCGCTGATTTTGTTTGAATTAAGTTCCAAATCTTGCAGATTCACTAAATTAGCCAATGGAGCTATATCGTAAATTTGGTTATTCATTAGAACGAGTATGGCCAAATTGGTTAAGTCAGACAGTGGGGTTATATCGCTTATCTGGTTGAGTGATAGCGTCAATATTGTTAAATTGGTTAAGTCGGCTAGAGGAGCAATGTCATCAATTTGGTTGACCACCAGCTCCAGCTCTATCAAATTAGTTAAGTTCGCCAGCGGAGATATATCGCTTATGCGGTTTCTCCATAGACGTAGATAAGTCAAATTGGTTAAACTTGCCAATGGGGATATGTCGTTGAGTTGGTTATTTGCCAGACTAAGCGAAGTTAGGTTGGTTAAATTTGATAATGCTGTGATGTCGTCGATTTGATTACTGAACAGATTTAATTGCTGCAAATTGATTAAGTCGCCCAATGGAGATATGTTGCTGATTTGGTTTTCAAACAAGTGCAATTGTGTCAAAGTAGTCAAGCCGGTTAGCGGAGCTATATCGCTGATATAATTCCAGCCAAGTCCCAGATATGCTAAATTTGTCAGACTATCCAATGGAGATATATCGTTGATTTCGTTCGTATAAAGCCCCAGATATATCAAGTTTGTTAGGTTTGCTAACGGAGCAATGTCTTGGATTTTGTTTAAGCTAAGCCATAAGCCTTCCAAATTTGTTAAACTTCCTAACGGAGCTATATCATAGATATTGTTATGGTGCAAATCCAGCCAATCCAAATTTACTAAATTTGCTAACGGAGTTATATCGCTAATCTGGTTGTTAACTAGGTTTAGTTCAGTTAAGTTAGTCAAGCTCACTAACGGAGTTATATCAATGATTTGGTTGTTATGCAGGGATAGTGTTGTCAAATTTGTCATATAGATGAGAGGTTCAATATCGATGCACGTTAAATTTCGCCAGCTTAAAAAAAGTTCGGTCAGCTCGGTGCTAAATTGTTCTCCTTGGATTGTTATATAAGCAGGATGCTCGTTTTCCGGTAGTTTCCGAGGAGGTCCAATTAATACCGTATTTGTATTGTAATTCCAACCTACATAATAACCCATGCTTTCAAACACAGCCCTAATAGGTAACATGGTAACGTCGTCAATAATTTGCGCAGGGACATCTAATGTGTGACTGACATCGTTTGTTGTAAAGATATTACTGTTAATTGTAAGAACTACAACATGTTCGTCTCTGGTCAAGGTAACAGTTCGGATGCCATCCCATTCTACATAAAAGCCCAATGCCTCAAACACACTACGGACAGGAACTAGAGTTCTACCATCTACGATGGTAGGTGGCTGGGCAGGGAAGAGTACCGGGGTGCTATTAATGGTGACGCTTATTTCAGCTGCTTGTACTGTTGTAGGCATAAGCACAACCAGAGCCAACACAAACACTAAAACTCCTGCGGTTAACATTCTTACAATTTTCATGCTATCGCTCCTGGTTTTTATTTTGGATAGTCGGAATAAAAAATTACGTAGTAATGATAACGTGTTCACGTAGCCAGTCCAAGCTTAATAATACATAGTGGCATTTCCAATGTCAAATTAAAAAAATCGTAGATTATTAAATTGCTATAGAAAAATGGTATAATAGACTTCTTCTGAAATTGGTAATTGGCGAGCGAAAATACTCCCTGATTCCGAAATATTTTCGATCACCCACTTTTATTTCAGAAGAAATATAATGAAAAAACCTTCAGGAAAAGTCAGGAGCTATACATCCATGATTAAAACAATAAAAGAATCGGGCTTTTGCTATGGTGTGCAGGCAGCAGTAGACAGAGCCAACGCCAATTTTGCAAACATAGAAAGCGGAGTATATTTATATGGCGACCTTGCAAATAACAGCCACGTAATGGCCGCATACCGTGCAAAGGGCTTTTATGTTGCCAACTCCATCGACGAAATCCCTATGGGTGCGACGGTAATAATCCGCGCCCATGGCGTACCCCGCGCAGATTACGATAGCCTGCGCGCAAAAAACGCAAAAATAGAGGACTGCACCTGCGTTAAGGTAAAAAAAATCCACAAAATAGTGGAAGAAAAAAGCGCGGCAGGTTTTACTATTATAATAGTAGGAAAAAAAGACCACCCCGAAGTAATAGGCACACGGGGCTGGTGCGATAATGCCGTGGTTTTGGAAACGGAATCTGATTTGACGAGTACCCCTGACACCATCGACACCCCCATCTGCGTAGTAGCCCAAACCACCTGCAAGCGCGATTGGTGGAACAAGGCAACTGCACTTATATTGGAAAAATACCCGTCGGCAGAAATCTACAACACATTATGCGGCGTACTAACAGAAAAACTCGAGCAAGCGGCAGAAGTAGCCCGCACCGTAGACGCAATGATAGTAGTAGGCGATAAAAAAAGCGCGAATTCGTTAGAATTGTATAACACCTGCTCAAAAATATGTGAAAACACATTTTTTGTGTCGTCGCTTGCAGATACTCCGGCTATCAGCCCAACCGCAAAAATTGGATTGGTAGGTAGCGCGTCCGTCCCTGCGGAAATTGTCGAGCAAATACACGACTGCCTGACTTTTGCAAATTTTTTGGCGAATGCAAAAGCAGAAATAGATGAAGCTGCCGACAGGCGCGAGATAAACATGGGGCTTGTGCCGGACGACGTACCTTTCATAGACGCGGCAGTGCGGGAATTGTACCGGCAAAACAAAGACGGCAAGCGTATTCGCGGCACAATGATAAAATTGGGCGAGAAGATTGCTTTACATATTTCAACTGGTGATTCTCAGTCACCAGTTGAAAATATAAAATATCTCTCGGTGGCGGTGGCCTACGAGCTATTCCAAACCGCAATATTAATCCACGACGACATTATAGACAGGAGCGAAACCCGCCGCGGCAAAAAGACAATCCACACAGCAACGTTCGAAGCACGGCTTACCAAGGGCGACACCATGGCAGAAGCACAGCATTTTGGAATATCCAGGGCGTTGTGCGTCGGTGATTACGGCTTGTTTTTGGCAAACTATTTGATAGCAACCGCACCAATGGACGACCATACCCGGGTGCGGCTGTTCAAGCAGTTTTCGTCAATCCAGCTAACTACGCTTGAGGGCGAAATAATGGACGTGACCCTTCCGGCAGAACCCATAGACCCGATAAAAAATTACACCGCCTATATAGACGCGGTGCGGCAAATTTACGAAAGCAAAACAGCGTGGTATACCTTGGCGGGGCCGCTAAAATTGGGCGCGATTTGCGGCGGCGCAAGCAACGAATTTGCAGACAAACTGGCGGATATCGCCCTGCCGCTGGGTTTGGCCTTTCAAATAAAAGACGACTGGCTGGGCATGTACGCAGATGACGCAACCCTGGGCAAGCCCGCCATTTCCGACTTGCACGAGAAGAAGCAGACTCTAATGTACGGCTACGCCTACAAGCACGCAACCGCTGTGCAGCGCGAAACGCTTGACGCGCTGTACGGAAAGCAAACCGCCACCACGGCCGACCTCGAAACCGTACGAGAAATCTTTACCGCCACGGGAGCGGCGCAATTTGCGGAGGAAGAAATAGCCAAGCTATCCGCACAAAGTCTGGAGTTGATTGCGGACTTGCAAACGGACGACGAGATTAAGGTTCTTTTGCGGGGGTTAGTGTATTACTTGTTGGTGCGGAAGTATTAGGCTTCCGGAGTTCCGGTATTCTTTTTGCGTTAAGCCCAAATTAGGATTTGGTAAAACGATAATCTATGATGTTTTGATTCCATAATATACCATGATAATTTTTATTTACAAAATGGTAATTGTTTGGTATTATTTTGATGGAGTTTTTGGATTTTGTTGCTTTTAGTACTCGACAGAAAGGAGATGTATGGGAATGAAGAAAAAACTTACAGGACTGGTTTTGACACTGGTTATGGTGCTTAGCCTTAGTGCTATTGTGTATGCAGATGTTACATATGAACCTTGTGATGATGTGCCACCGGTAACAATTATGCCACTTGGTGGTGTTGGTGGGGGAGCAGACCTCTAAAAGCATATAAAGCCCGACCTGGGTTTTCTCTTGGAATGGAGAGGTGTAAATGAAAACTACTGATACCAAGGATATGCTAATTAGTGAGCTTTATGAGACTCGACTCGTAGACCGCGACAAGTGGAAGAACCTCATAAACAGGATAGAAACTTATCTTGGAGAAAATGAATTTGACGACCAGCTAAACATTGTACTTATATCTATGAAAGCACGAGAAAATGATTTCAACAGCAATGACTTCGACAAGTGTTGTGATATAGCAGCACCTGTTTTCGAGCAACTTGAAGATATGTCCAAGTGGGGCCACCTTGAACTTGAAGTATTATGTTCAATGATTAGCTATAACAGAAGCTACAAAAAATCATTGTTTCTGACTCAAAAGGCATTTGAAATGATTGATGACTTGGAGAAAGAAGGGGATAGCCGTATTTGGAAAGTCAGAGCTATGTTCAGTATCAATTTGACTTTTCGTCTAACGCGGGCACGATATATTGACCTCGACCCTAATGAACAAGGAGCCGATTTAGCCGAGATAAAACAAGCATTTAAGCATCACCTAAAACTGGGTCGAGCTGTGCTGACAGAGAAAAAACATGCAGCACTACGCACCGTGCTTAATACCAGGGAAGCTCTTTTTCACAGAAACTGCGATGCAATTTGCGATGGGCTACTTATACTTAAACACACAAAAGAGGACGCATGGTTAAAAGCCCTGGAAGACGAAGTTATGGACTACCTCTCTCACTTTAGAATGCTCCTAACCACCCCACAGCGTAACATGTTGCTTGGCATGCGGGTTAGAAGAAGGAGACAAGAATTGGGCATGTCTCTAGATGATTTTGCGGATGAAATGGGCATGGAGCGTACGAGCATAATCAAAATAGAAAACGGGTCAGTCGGAATGTTTGCGCCAAATTTGTTTAACGCCGCACACGTACTCGGGGTTGGAATATCATACTTCTACGGCGATCCTGTTAAAAAACTCTACGAAACCGAAGAGGACTTGTTTGCACACAAAATAGCAAAGGCAATGAGAAATTCTACAGACAAAGAAAAGGACCTTGTATTTTCCATCACAAAAGCAGTTATGGCACAAAGCCGCGAATAAGTTCATAATGTTTCGAGGCTGTATCCGTATAAATCGAATATCTACATAGCCACACAAGAAAACGCGTCCAAGACGCGTTTTTATTTGTCATATTATCTATCATTTGTCCGACGTAGCAACGCCACAGCCTCCACATGCGGTGTACGCGGAAACATATCCATTCCTTCTATCTTTTCTACCACATACCCTGCCGCGGCAAGGGCTGGCAAATCCCGCGCAAGGGAACTTGGCTTGCATGCCACGTAAACCAGCCTTGACGCGCCAAGGGCGATGATATGCGGAAGAGCTTTGGGATGCAGGCCGTCGCGGGGTGGGTCTACGACTACAACGTCGGGGAGGTGGCGGTGGTTTAGTTCTTGGATTATATCAAGCACATCTCCTGCGTAAAAGCTGCAATTGGTAATGCCGTTTATGGCGGCGTTGTCGTTTGCGGCTTTTATTGCGTCTTCTACCAGTTCTACGCCCACTACTTTTTCGAATGACGGGGACAGTATTTGCGCAATTGTGCCGGTGCCGCAGTATAGGTCATATGCTGTTTCGCCGGTTCCCGCGAATTTGCGTACTATGTCGTACAGAAACTCTGCGCCGGCGGAGTTTGTTTGAAAGAATGAAAACGCGGATACTTTAAAATCGAGGCCGCATATTTTTTCGTTGTAATAATCCCGCCCCCATAGCAGGTTTACGTTTTCGTTTTTTACCGCGTCGGCAACGCCGTCGTTGGTGCTGTGTAAAATGCCGACTATTTCTCCGTCAAGCTCAAGTGCGCGGAGTTTTTGCATGAGGGGCGGCAAGGGAGCTGCAAGCGCGGAGGATGTGACGAGGTTTATCAAGATTTCTCCGGTAAATTCTCCTCGTCTAAGTACCAGATGCCGTAGCGCGCCTGTGTGGCGTTTGCGATGATAAAAGGTTTCGCTCGTGTTGCGGAAGTATTCCAGTACGCAGGCAACTATCATTTTCAAGTCGTCGCAAATAAGTACGCAGGACAGCGGCGTGGCTACTTCGTAAAAACTGCGCTTTTTGCGCATCCCAAGTGCAAGCTGTCCGTCGCGGCCTTCGTCGCCGAAGGCAAGTTCCATTTTGTTGCGATAGCCTTCTATGCGGGGGGCCGGGTGTAGATTTATGTGTCCGTAGCTACTCAAGGTTTCTGTCAGGGCGGCTTTTTTTATGTCGAGTTCCTGAGGGTAGGGGATGTCTAAGTAGGTGCAGCCGCCGCACCTGCCGAAATGTTCGCATGTTGTGTTCATTTGTGCCTCCTATTAATCTATCGTCCACGCGCTTACGCTACCGAAAACATTATCCGGGGCGGGGGCGGCGTTTTGGGTTATTCGCATGTTAGTGAGAGTAGCAGAATGGCGAAACGCCAGACTTATCACAGGCAAGCGGTCTGCAAAAAGCTGTTGGAATTCTTCCATTGCTTGCAGATATGCCATTTCTGTACCGGCGAGGCGCACCGCATAAAATGCGTCCTGCAAGGTATAGTCCGTAGGGAAAAGCCCTCTCTGGCCGTATTCGAAGAAAAGCTGCACATGCGGCGCAAATGCAAGAGTTACTCCGCCGATGTACAGGTCAAAATCGCCGTGGGTTATGCGGGCGAAGTATTCTTCAAAGGGGAGAAGTTCTGTTTGGGCAGGTAGGCCTGCGTCGGTTAGGTTTTCTGCCAGCCGCTGTGCAATGGCCGCGCGCTGGGGGTTACAGCTGTTGGCGATTATTAGAAGGGGTTCTTCCAATTGAAGAGCCGCCAAAAGATTGTGCGCTATGGTGGGGTTGTATGCGGGACCGGAAACAGAGCTTGCCGCCCAGCTATGTGGATGAATAGGGCTTGCCGCTCGTACAGCGTGAGTCAAAAAAATGTCATGTATAGCGGTATCGGCATCAAACGCGTGGGCTATGCCGCGCCGTATGTGTACATTTTCAAAAATTTCCTGCTGAAAATTGAATCCTATAAACTCGAAGTACATAGCAGGGAAAATTTCGTGACGGGTATGGCGCACAGAACGATGCTGCGCCCATTCCGTTAACGACAGGTGAAGCGCGTCTATGCGGCCTTGGTCAAACGCGTACAGGTCTGTTTGGGCATCCGGCAGGAAAATGACTTCTATGGTGTCTATCTGCGGGCGCGGACGGAAGCTGTAGGGGTTGTGTACCAGATTAAGGCTGCCGGTGGAGTTTTCAATCATGAAAGAACCACTGCCCGGCAGTAGGTCGTCTGAGTAGTGACGCGGGATTATGGGAAAGTTTAGGTCGTAGACGGCGTGGAGCGTCATTTGGTGGAAGTAAATGTGCACGGCACGGGAGTTTATGCGGGTTATGTCGGCGATGTTTTGTATGTTTGGGTGATAAATTGCGTTGGATGCGCCGCGCAGGGTTTCGATGGAATAAATTAAATCGTCGGATGTAACGGGCATTCCGTCGCTCCAGAATGCGTCGCTACGGATGGTAAGGCCTACGCCGGAGTAGTCCGACGCGAATTCAATTTCCGCAAGATTGCTTGCAGGACGAAGGTTTTCGTCCAAGGTTATAAGGGGTTCGTAAATAAGACGCAGGATTCGCGCCACGGTTACGTCTTGGTTAAGCAACGGGTTTAGGGTTAAGGGGTGGCGCATGGACAGCCGAAGGGAGTTGTCGGCAGTGTAGGGGGTTGTGGTGGGCGTTTGCAGCGGAGTTTCATCTAATTGGTCGTAGTAATCGGCAGAAGCTTCCTGTGTGGGATTAAGTAGTTGCGGAACGCCGGAAGGGGCTGTTGCTATGCGGGTGGTGCCGCAGGCTGTTAGGGTTAGAATTAGTATTAAGAAGATGAGTAGGTTTTTCATTGGTGAGTCCTTTCCGGTATTTGGTATGGCAATCCAAGCATTACGCTTTTGGATGTTTTCTGGATTGCTTCACTACGTTCGCAATGGCGGGGCTAACACATTATATTCGCTTTATGGTTAACAGTATCTGATAAATCCGACGGAATTGATTTACCCTGCGGATGTAGTTTTCGGTTTCTGGGAATGGGATGCTTGTTAGATTTACACCATCCGGGGAGAACTGCCGGTCTGCAAGCCAGCTGTCTACATTGCCCAGGCCGGCGTTGTATGCGGCAAGTGCCAGTTCGATGTTGCCGTTATAGCGGGCTTTTAGCCAGTTTAGATAATATATGCCCATGGTTATGTTTGTCTCAGAATCCCATACATGGTACGGGGCAAAATCGGTATTGCCCATCCGCCTTGCTATGTCGGCGGCGGTGGTGGGCATTAGCTGCATAAGGCCTTGCGCACCCGCGCGGGATTGTGCTGTTTCGTCAAAACTGCTTTCTGCCATTATTACCGCCAGAATAAGGGCAGGGTCGAGACTGCCTGCGTTGGCGGTTATTGTGTCCATGTGACGGATAGGGAAAAGGGAACTTACCGCCAGAAACGCGGCGATAGCGCATAATGCAGCGATAAGTAGCAGGGCTAAGGGGAGGCGGAGTTTTTTCATGGGGTGGGTGGTTCCTTTCGATTCCCTCCGGAAGGGTTGTTATATCTGGTTATCGATTATCTTCCGTAGGGTTGCTTTGTCTGAGTTGTATTTATCCCGCAAAGTTTTTATATCTGGATTGTCTTCAATTTTTATTCGCAGACTTTTCACATCAGAATTATTCTCAATTACAAAATTGGCGTGGGGTAGCAAGAACGCATCGCCTTTGCGGCTTTGTAAGCGACGGATGGCGGTCTCGGAGTCTATGCTGTCGCGGGCAATGATACGTGCTATGCGGGTTTCGTCCGGGGCGGTTACAAGCCATACGCTATGGCAAATTTTGTGCAACCCCGACTCTATCAAAAGGGGTGCGTCTATTACCGCGAAGGGGTAAGACGTTGCGTTGGTTAGTTGTGACTCGATTTGGGTTATTACTGCCGGATGTATTATAGATTCCAACACAGCTAATTTTTCGGGATTGCCAAAGACTAGCGAACCCAGGGTTTTTCGGTTAATTTCGCCATCCGGGTGTAATAGGGCAGGGGAGGGCGTATGAGGGTTGTCAGGTTGTGGAGGGGGGCCGAATACACTTATGATTTTATTATAAGCGGGTTCGCCTTTGCGCATAACTTCGTGCGCAATCTTATCCGCGGAAATCACATATCCTCCCATCTCCATTAAAATGGAAGAAACAGTGCTTGTTCCGCTGCCTGTTATGCCCGTTACGCCTATGATTTTACTTTGTTTCATACCAGCTGTCTCCCACATTTACATCAGCCACAAGCGGCACGCTTAAGCTTGCTACGTTTTCCATTTCGTTTTTCAAGTGGCTAGTGACACTAGCCACTTCGTTATGCGGCACTTCCAGCAACAACTCGTCATGCACCTGCAAAACCAACCGTGCGGTAAGCCCTTCTTCCTGCAAACGGCGCGAAACATTTATCATAGCCAGCTTGATAATATCTGCGGCGGTACCTTGCAGCGGCATGTTCATGGCAATTCTTTCGCCGGCGGCACGGATGTTAAAGTTAGAAGAGCGCAGCTCGGGCATTGGACGGCGTCTGTTGTATAGTGTTGCCACATAGCCGGTTTCTTTCGCATCTTCGATTATTTTGTCCATAAAAATTTTTACGCCGGGATATTTTGCAAAATAGCCCGCAATATACAGCTCTGCCTCACGAACGGATATTTTCAAGTCTTCGCTTAACCCAAACGCGCCCATGCCGTAGATTATGCCAAAGTTTACGGCCTTGGCACGGCCGCGTTGCTCGGCGGTTACATCTTCCGGTGCTATGCCCAGCACTTGCGAGGCTGTTAGCCTGTGAATATCCAAATTCTCTTTGAACGCGTTAATAAGCACATGGTCTCCGGACATGTGTGCAAGCAGCCGCAACTCGATTTGGCTGTAGTCCGCATCCACAAAAACGCAGCCTTCCCGCGGTACAAAGGCCTTGCGCAGCTCGCGGCCAAGGGGCATTCTTACAGGAATGTTTTGCAAGTTAGGCTCTGCGCTGGACAGACGGCCAGTTGCGGTCAAACATTGGTGAAAGGTTGTGTGTATGCGGCTTGTGGCGGGGTCAATCAGCGGCAGAAGCCCCTCCACGTAGGTGGAACGCAGCTTTGCGTGAGCGCGGTATTCGAGTATAAGCGGCACGATGGGGTGCTTGTCGGCCAACTTTTCAAGTACGCCTGCTGCGGTGGAGTATCCTTGTGTGGTTTTTTTGCCGCCATGGAGTTTAAGCTTTTCAAATAGAACTACGCCAACTTGAGCAGGGGAATTTATATTAAACTCTTCGCCGGCCAGCTGGTGGATTTCGGCTGTTAGTTCGTTTATGCGCTGGGTTAGCGGTTTGCCGTATTCGGTTAGGATGCAGGGGTCTACTTTTATGCCTGCCAACTCCATATCCAGCAATGCTTTTGCCATGGGGAGTTCCATGTTTTGGTACAATTGCATTTGATTGTTTGCCTGCAACTGCTCTTGTATTATCGGGTGGATGCGTAGCAGTGCGTCGGCTGTAACTGCGGCAAATTTTGCGGCAGCTTCTACGGGAATATCACGGGTATTGCGGCGGTCTTTCCCGCGTTTGCCTTTGTTATCCAAAAGGTCGTCGATGGTGGGGAGGGTTTCGCCCAAGTATTTTAACGCAATGTCAGAGGGCGTTTTGTTGGGGGAAAGCGCATCCAATATATATGCAGACAGCATAATGTCCAGAACTTGGCAGAAGTTTAGGATGATTCCATAACCATGAAGACGACGTGCGTCTGATTTTGCGTCGTAGATGCATTTGGGAGTAGGGGACTCAAGCCATGGTTTTGCCAATGTCAGCAGTTGTTCGGAGGTAATGCCCGGGACGGAGAAGAGAGACAGTTCACCGGAGTCTGTGGCGACGTAGGTGGTTTTGTGTCCGTCGGCAATTGCTATACCCACCAGTGCTGCGTCGTCCCATAGTAGTTGTAATGCGGTGTGGTTTGGTGGGGAGCTAAGGGCAGGGGCTTCTTCTGCGGTTGGTAGTACCGGCGCGGTAGAATTTGAATCCCGTGCCGCTGTGCTTGCAGCACCTAATGCGGCGAAGAATTTTTTCGCGTCGTCGTAATCCTGTACTACCTCATACACAAGCTCTCGCGCAGGGGCGGTTTCCTTCGCCTCAAATCGCTTGTAAAAAGAAGTCAACCCCAGCCGTTTAACTTCTTCCTGTGCCTGTGCGTTCCACATTTGACTTGGCGGTGTAAGCTGCAATTGCACAGGCGCGTCTTGGGCAATTGTCACTAGCATTTGACTAAGAATTGCCTGCTCTTTAAATTCCGCCAAATTTTCTGCAGCTTTTTTCGGCTTTATTTCGCCGATATTTTCAAACGCGTTTTCGAGCGAACCATAGGCGGAAATTATTTTAGTGGCGGTAACTTCGCCAATGCCGGGTACTCCCGGCACATTGTCCGACGGGTCGCCCATTAAAGCCTTTACATCTATAAAAGCCTGAGGGGATACGCCATATTTTGCCAAGACATCTGCGGCATGGTAGTCTTCCACTTCAGTTTTGCCTGCTTTTGTCTTGGGTAAACGAATTTTTACTTTGTCGGTGGCAAGCTGCAAAAGGTCGCGGTCGCCGGAGATTATTACAGGCGAAATCCCCTGTGCCACAGCTTGCGCCGTCAGAGTACCAATGACATCGTCTGCCTCGTAACCGGGGCATTCTGCCATGTTAATTTGCATTTTTTCAAGCAGAGCCTTTAACGTAGGCACCTGCGCGCGAAGTTCGTCAGGCATACCCTTACGGTTGGCCTTGTACGCGCCGTATGCTTCGTGACGGAAAGTGGGCTGCGGCAAGTCCCACGCTACGGTGATATAGTCGGGTTTTTCTTCGTCCAAAAAGCGCAGGAAAATGTTCATGAAGCCATAAACGGCGTTGGTGTACTCGCCTTCTTTGTTTGTGAGAAGCGGGATTGCATAAAATGCGCGGTTGAGTACGCTGAATGCGTCAAATAATAGAATTTTCACGTTATGCCTCGATTCCGGGAATTTGAAAATATCAAAATAATTATACCACGAGAATGTAACATGTATCTAGTATTCGCTAATATTCGAAGAGTGCCGTATTGTTATTAAATGAAAATCGCTATTACTGACTACGATAACAGGTTTACGTCAGATAACATTTGTCAAGGGAGAAATGGAAAAGTAAAAAATTCAATCGAGCCATTCAATTAAATGAAAAACAGCTATAGGTGAGAGTATATAAGTTTGGGAGTTATCTTGTAATGGTTATTATTTGGGGGTGCAAAAAAGCGGCACACATTGTAAATTCGTATGCCGCTATTGCTGTTTGGTGATGATATTTTGTTGAAGATGTTTATACTGCGATTTTTGCTCTCAACTTTTCGATTTCCAACAAAGGCAGTTTGGTAGCTTCATATATCTGCTCGTTGGGGAAACCCATATTGATTAAGTTTGTAGCAACTTCTTTCAATGCTTTGTTTTGTGCCGTCTGTGTTCGAGAATTTTCATCCCAAATAGCTTTCTGCCGTGCATCGTAAAGCCGTTGCGCTTCTTCGGTTTGACTTAGGCGTTTTAGTTCAACAACCGCCTGTCTTAGTACAGGACTTTTTTGTGCAAGCATATCAAACTCCTCCTCTCGCTCTGCTTTCAAAAACCGTAGCCAGTCATATTTTTTTTGGCTCTCATCTTGCGTTGGTATCTTGCCAAGTTCCAGCGTGTTTATTTCGATAACGTCTGTAAATTTTACGCCGATTTCCACATCGCTAAGTTGAAATTTGTGATGACACTTAGGGCTGTTCTCTACAATCTCAAAATCAGATATGACTATGCTGATTGTCTTTTGAAATTTATAGTCATTGCCCGATTTTAACTGTGTTACAAGCATTTTTGCATTGTAGTACGTTACACGTTCGGGGAAATCGTCTTGCTCTAAAATTTGCATCTCAATATGCACGATTTTTCCACTTTTAGTTGTTAGCCTAACATCAACGATGCCAAGTTTATCGTCCACTGTTTCACGTTTCAAATGCGTATCCTCAAGAGAAATGGATTCGTACTCATCATCTGCTAAATCTAAGACAGATTTTAGAAAATCTTTCAGAATCTCAATATTGCGCTTATCACCAAACAGTAGCCGAAAAATCACATCAACTTTAGGCAAAAGTATTTTGCGGATTGCACTACTCATAATGTTGCCACTCCTACCTTATTTATTATATGATTCTTATCGTTTTTTTGTTTCGTGACAAATTTCGGTTGCGGCTTTGTGCCGCTCGACTGCCTGTGTAAAGGGTTCATAATGAATACCTCCCAGACAGCCACATCATCCGTAGCAATTTCATCTTACCATGAAAAGGGCATTTTTTCAATGTCCTTTTTTCGCAAACACAAACGTATCTTCGATGGCTCGTGTTCGCTCCGCCTGCAAACAATGTCACACCACACCCGCCTTTCGTATATCGGCTTCCATACGAACGTGACCTGCGATGAATTTAGTAGAGAGAGAAATGTTTATATATGCATACACGAAAATAAATAACCTCTCTGCTTTTTTCGCCGCACCTCACTATAATTTAAACTATACATGCCGCCCTTTACACTATTGTCAAAATATGGTACAATGTCTTCGGAAGGAGTGGCAACCATGAATTTCACCGAAGACAATTTCGATGTCGACATATACAAAAAAGCGGCAGTTACCGCAATACGAGAACAAGCTCGCATTAAACGCAACCGCCGCATACTGGTGTTTGGAAAGTTTTCCCTGGCACTAGTGGCATTTATAGTTTCGTTGCTTCTATACTACATAATCTCTACGTTTCTGCCCCTGTTTTAAGCTTCTACCAAAATAGGGAAAATCATAGGATTGCGCTTGGTTTTTTGCCAAATGTATTCCTTTAAGTCGTCGCGTACTTTGTTTTTGATATACTGCTTATCGGCAGTATTTTTTTGTTCCATTTCATATAGGGTGTCGGCAACGACGGATTTCGCGCCCATCATCAAGTCGTCAGATTCGCGTACGAATACAAACCCGCGCGATATCAAGTCCGGGCCGGATATAATTTGACAGCCGCCGTCGTGCATGCTTACGCCAACGGCAACTATTATCATGCCGTCTTCTGATAAATGTTTGCGGTCGCGCAGGACTATATTGCCAACGTCGCCAACGCCAAGCCCGTCCACCAGTAGTTGTCCACTTGGTACCGTACCTGCCAGCTTGGCGGTTTTGAGGTCGATTTCCAATACTTGGCCAATGTCCATTATAAAAATATTTTCTTTGGGCATTCCCATGGAAACCGCCAAATCTTTGTGATGCGCAAGGTGACGGAACTCGCCGTGTACAGGCATGAGGTATTGTGGCCGTACCAACGCGTGCATTAGTTTAAGTTCTTCTTGCCGGGCGTGGCCGGATACGTGAACTTCTGCCAAGCCTTCGTATATAACTTCCGCGCCTTGCTTCATCAGGTCGTTTATTACGCGGCTAACCAATTTTTCGTTACCCGGAATGGGCGATGCGGAAATAATAACTTTGTCGCTGGGCGTGATAGTAATTTGTCTATGGTCGCTTGCCGCCATGCGCGACAGTGCCGCCATAGGTTCGCCCTGGCTGCCTGTTGTTACAATTACAATCTGGTTGTCGGTGTAGTTTTTCATGTCGGATAATTCGATAATAAGGCCGGGCGGGGCGATAAGATACCCCAGTTCCACAGCAGTTTTTACAGCGTTTACCATGCTGCGCCCAAGGAACAACACCTTGCGCCTGTACTGCGCGGCAGAACTAAGCACCTGCTGTATCCTGTCTATATGAGACGAAAACATTGCCATAATAAGCCGCTGAGTGGGCGACTGCTCAAATACTCGCTCAAAAGTAGCACCAATGGAACGTTCGCTCATGGTGTATCCTTTTGCAAGTACGTTGGTGCTTTCGCACATGAAAAGCTTAACGCCTTTGCGCCCAAGCTCTCCAAACCGCTGCAAGTCTATAAACTCGCCCTGGATAGGTGTGAAGTCCACTTTAAAGTCGCCGGAATGTATAACAACGCCAACGGGTGTGGTTATGGCAAAGGCAACCGCGTCTGCAATGGAATGGTTTACTCGTATGAACTCGACCTTGAAGCAACCCTCGGAAACAATGCCGCCCTGTGGCACAACAACCTGTTCTGTCGAATTGAATAGCCCGTGTTCGCGCAGTTTATTACTTACAAGCCCCAGTGTCAGCTTTGTGCCAAACAGTTTTGCCTTAACTTCCCGTAGAAGATATGGCACAGAACCCACATGGTCCTCATGGGCATGTGTGAGAAAAATCCCGCGGATTTTTTCCTTGTTTTGCACAAGGTAGGTGAAATCCGGGATAACCAAGTCGATTCCCAGCATTTCGTCCTGCGGGAATGCCACGCCGCAGTCTATAATGATAATATCGTTACCGTATTCGAGTACGGTCATATTTTTTCCCACTTCGCCATGGCCTCCAAGGGAAAAAACTCGTAATTTACTTCTTTTTGCCGCCAAAATAGCCTCCTAAAATTATAGGGAACATCTTAATGTTTCCTAAAGCTCAATATCTTCAATTTCAATGCCAAGATTTGCGAAATCGTCTTTGAACATGTCAAAAACACGGTCGAAATCTTCGTGTTCGTCGTCTACCAGTTCGAAAATTGTGTCTTCATCGTCTTCGATGCATTTGAATAGCAGAACTTCGGAAGAGTCTCCTTGCACTGCCAAGATGTATGCTACGTCGTTGTCTTGGCGGCTTGCCAAGATTTCCATCGGCACTTCGTCGCCGTCGTCGTTGTAGAGGACGATTATGTTGCTCTCGTTTTCGAATGCTTGTTCGTTTTCCATAACTTATTCTCCTTTATTTAAAATAGGGTTCTGTCCCCAAAATTTTAAAATCCAAATATCCTTGCAAAATATAAACGGCCGCCATTTCGTCCACATGCTTATTAAACCGCGTACGGTTTGATATGTTCGACAAAGAACCCTCAAATGCTCGTGACACTGCACGAGTACTAAGGCGTTCGTCCCACAGCATGGTTGGGATTTTAAAATAGCGTTCGAGTTTTTCTTTAAATGCCAGAGTCTTTTCCGAGCGGGGGGACGGATTGCCGTCCATATGCAGTGGATATCCCAGCACAATGCTTGTTACATTATATTCGCGGATGATGACCTTTAATTCCTTCAAATTGGTACGAATCGCATCGGCAGTAGGGCGTGTTAATGTGGTTACGCCCGTGGCAACCCTGCCGTTGGGACTGCTTACGCTAACGCCTATGGTTTTGTCGCCGAAGTCCAGACCCAGGTAGATTGTTGGTTTGTCCTGCAACGTTAGATTACATCACGCAAAAACTCGCGGACTAACGCTTCCAAAAGTTCGTCACGTTCGAGTTTGCCAATTAATGCCCTTGCATTTGCGTGGCTGGTGATGTATGTAGGGTCACCGGAAAGAATGTACCCAACAATTTGCGTAAACGGATTATAGCCCTTTTCTTGCAGAGCTTTGTAAACGTTTTCCAAAATTTCTTTAACTTCATCATGTCCTTCGCGTTTGTACGCTCCCATTTTTTGGGTGTCGTGTGAATTTCCGCGCATAATTACACTCCTTCTTATTTATATGGAACCCTGTCCCAAACCCCGCCTACGCTTTCTTTGGGGGCGATAATTTATTTTATCCTTACATACGTGAGTATAACCCATCCTGAGATGCCGCAGTTATCTCCACGTCGCATATGGTGTTGGCAAGGTTAGTTTTTGACATAACCTCCACCGGGCAGTAGGTACTTGTATGTCCATGCCATGTATCGGCGGGTTTTTCTTTTTCAAAAAGTACGGGCAAAACTTTGCCAACCTGCGCTTCGTAAAACTCCAGTTGAAGCCGTGCCGCTACGTCGCGCATTTTTTGGCTGCGTTCGCTTTTAACCTTGTCCGGTACCTGCATTGGGAAAGTAGCGGCAGGAGTACCTTTGCGCCTGGAAAATTCGAACACATGAATCCGCATGAAACCTATCTTTTGCACAAATTCCAGTGTTTGTGCAAACTCTTCATTCGTTTCGCCAGGGAAACCCACCATTATGTCTGTGGTAAACGCGGCATCGGGTCTGATTTTGCGCAACGCGTCCACGGTGGCGTCGTACTCGGCGGTGGTGTATCGGCGGTTCATTCTTGCCAGGGTAGAGTCGCATCCGCTTTGTAAAGACAGGTGAAAATGGCTGCATAATATATTAGAAGATGCGATTACCTGCAAAAATTCATCCGTAACCGCGCAGGGGTTGAAGCTGCTTAAACGCAGACTTTTTAAATCGAGGCTAACCAACTGACTCACCAGTTTTGCCAAATTTATATTATCCAAATCTTCCCCATAGGAAGCAACTTGTATACCGGTTATTACAATTTCCTGCACGCCATTTGCGATAAGGTCTTCCGCTTCCGAAAGAATATCCGCCAAAGGGCGGCTGACAGGTATCCCGCGTACATGCGGCACTATGCAGTACGAGCAAAAACGGTCGCAACCATCTTGGATTTTTATAAATGCGCGCGTACGTGTGCGTATTTTTGCTTTGGTGGCGGCCGGTGTTGTGGTGTCGCGCATCAAGTGCGTAACTTTCTCCAAAAAATCCTCCGGCGCGCGCGCGTCAAAGACGTAATCCACCCCCAGCACCTGAGCAATGGTCGGATCGTTTTTTACCATGCATCCGCATACGGCTACAATGGCGTTGGGGTTTTGCTTACTTACACGGCGGATTGTCTGTCGCGATTTCTTATCCCCGGCATGAGTAACGGTGCATGTGTTTATAATGTACAAATCCGCATTTTCTTTAAAATTGCGAATACTGCATCCTATATCAACAAGCCGTGCAAGCAAGGCTTCCGTATCGCATTGGTTGACTTTACAGCCCAGAGTGTGCGCGGCAACAAAAAACGCCATTAATCTATCACACCACGCAACTGCTCAGCCAAAACATCCCTCTCAGGCATAAATTTATCCGACGTATGAAACAGATAAACTTCACCCGTGTTGCATCCGAGATTGCGCAAATACTCTTGTGCCGCAGTTTTATATTTTTCCGCAGGAACGGAAGCTGTCAGCAAAAGATTGACCTTAGTATCCCGCAGATCCATATTTTCTAAGAAATATTTGACAGGTGCCGCCACTCTGCCGCCCCAAACAGGAGAACATACATAAATTTCCGAAGGTATCGCGTCGGGCATGTTTACTGGATACGCCTTTCTGCCAAAAGTCAGCCGCAGTGCCTTAAACATAAAACCAAAACTTGACCTGCTGTTTATATCCGACTCAAGCTCATATACTGGCAAACCCAAAATATCGCTCAAGGCCTGCGCAAAAACCTTTGTCTTTTGCTTATATGTGTAGTAAAGTATCATATGCACCTCTGATATAGCTCTGGTAAAAAGTCTATCATAATGACTATACCATTATAATGCCAAAAAGAAAAGAGCGAATCGATAATTAATTCAAAAAAGCATTTTGTCGCAATGAAAAATTTCAACATTAAAAGGTGAAGTTTGATGCAATGAAAAATTTCAACATTAAAAGGTGAAGTTTGATGCAACGAAAAATTTTAACATTAAAGGATGTGGCTATATGAAAATAGTTTTGCAGCGGGTTTCGTGGGCGAATGTAAAAGTGGATGGGAAAATAACCGGCGAAATCAACCGCGGTTATGTGCTACTGGTGGGCTTTGGCAGCGAAGATAGCCACGACCGGCTGCTGCCCATGGTGGAAAAGATAAAAAAACTGCGCCTGTTTCCGGACTCGCAGGGTAAAACCAACCTGAGTATAGCCGATATAGGCGGCGAATTGTTGATAATTTCGCAATTCACCTTATACGCAGACTGCCGCAAAGGTACACGTCCCGGCTTTACAGATGCTGCCGCGCCTGTTTTGGCGGAAAAATTGTATGACGATTTTGTAAAAATAGCGACCCCGCACTTTGCGAAAGTTGCCTGCGGCGTTTTTGGCGCGATGATGCAAGTGGAGCTTGTTAATGACGGCCCGTTTACGGTGGTATTGTAACTTGCACAATCCAACTGGTGAGTGTCACTCACCAGTTGAATTTACTTAAAAAGGAGCAACCCATGTTTGAAATCGGTATAATAACAAAACCTCAAGGCATACGCGGCGAACTTCGCGTATTGCCCACCACGGACGACCCAACGCGCTTCGAGCTGCTTATAGGAGAAGAAATACTTTTGCGAACAAACAACATCGAACGTCCATACAAATTACTGCAAGCACGTGGGCATAAAAATCTAATTCTTATAAAGCTGGATGGTATAAGCGACCGCAACACGGCAGAGACCCTGATAGGCGCGGTAATCACAATCCCGGACGAGCTGGCATTACCGCTGGATGATGGCGAATACTTTGTACGCGATTTGATAGGCCTTAATGTAGAAACAGAAGCTGGCGAATATTTAGGCATAATAGGCAAAGTGCTTCATACCGGAGCCAACGATGTATATGTAATAGAAACAGAAGAAGATTCTTTTATGATACCCGCTATCAAAAAAGTAGTTTTGAACGTATCCATCCCTGATAAAAAAATGACCATCCGTCTGCTGGATGGCTTGCGGGAATTGAAAGCATGATAGTTCATATATATTCTATCGGAGGCAAAGCATGACATTTCACATACTAACTCTTTTCCCGGAAATGATAACCGAATCCACAAGACATAGCATACTGGGTCGCGCTATTAGCAATGGCAAAATAAAAATAAACCCCATAAACATACGAGATTTTGCGGTAAACAAACACGGTCAAGTGGACGACGCGCCATACGGCGGCGGTGCCGGCATGGTGCTTATGGCTCCCCCTGTCTACGACGCATACCAACATATACGCACCCAAACGATATCTGCCACGCCTGTGATATACCTCTCTCCCCAAGGGAAAGTCTTAACCCAAGCAAAGGCGCAGGAGCTTTCTGCCCACAAGGAAATAATACTGCTGTGCGGCCACTACGAAGGCGTGGACGAACGTGTACTGGAAGAAATAGTGACCGAAGAAATTTCCATCGGTGATTACGTACTTACCGGCGGCGAACCTGCCGCGCTGGTGCTTATAGATGCCGTGTCCCGCCTGGTACCGGGTGTGCTGGGCAAGCCCGAATCTCACCAAGACGAAAGTTTTTCCGGCGAAACCCCACTATTGGAATACCCGCATTATACCCGTCCCGCGCAGTTTATGGGGCGTAGCGTGCCGGAAGTGTTGCTGTCGGGCCACCATGGTAATATAAAAACCTGGCGACGCGAAGAATCCGTAAAACGCACTACCAAAAAACGTCCGGATTTATTTAGCCTTCTTCTGAAATAATAGAAGTCATCGGTAGCACAAAAACCCTGCCTTGGATATGGCCGGCACAACGCAATAGGATGTGTACAACCAATGGACAACCGCAAACTAATCAACCACAAGGATTTCATATTTATAGGCATTGCCGCAATGTTGGCAGTATGCATATATATTTTTGCGGTAGGCAGACCGTCTGAACACTTGCAGGCAGAAATAAGACAGCACGGGCGCATAACTAAAATGATAACTCTTGAAGAAGACGCCATATTCCCTTTAGACGAACATCCTGCAATCCGTTTTATCGTACACGACGGACGTGTAGCATTTTACAGCTCCGATTGCCCTGACCAAATTTGTGTACGGCGCGGTTTTTTACATTTGCCGGGGCAGTCTGCTGTATGCTTGCCCAACAGAGTGGTGTTAACCATCGTTGACTTTGCGAATGGCGAAAGTGACATTGATGTTTTCTTGGATTGATATTATAGTGCAAAAGAAATTTGGTGGAAGTTTTTGCCGCCTCGTGAGGTGAGGTGTACGAATGAGTAAAACAAAGCAAACCGCATTTTTAGGCATAATGCTCACAGTTGTAGTTGCGCTTTCGTGGTTTGAGTTTGCGGCGGCGTCACTACTGCTGTTGCCGCCTCATATGAAATTAGGGCTTGCCAATATTGCAATAATGTACTGCGTAATTTTCGTCAACAAAAAAACAGGGATTATGCTTGGCATATTGAAATCCCTGTTTGTACTGCTGACACGAGGTCCTGTTGCGGGCTTGCTAAGCCTTTGTGGCGGACTGCTTTCGATAATGATAATTATTCTGTTGCTGGCAATTTTTAGGCATAAAATTTCCTATGTCGCCTTAAGCATTGCCGGGGCAATTGCGCACAATATAGGACAGCTTGCTGCAATAACCCCTATGCTTGGTGGTATGGTGGCTGTAAGCTACCTGCCCGTAATGATTATTACAGGAATTGTAATGGGCACGATTACCGGTGCTTTGTTAAAAGTGGCGTTACCGGTTTTTGAGAAATTCCGTTAGCCTTGCGGCATTGTGGTTCCGAGCGATTGTATTGCCTCTTCATTGTTTTTACAGAATTATCTCTAAAACAGCGACCTTACAATAAGTAGGAATCCAACAATCAAAAGCGGTACACCAATAATTGCCCCAATTAGCGTAAAAATAAGAGCCAGCCCAACAACCATAAACACAATCCCTATTACAATCCCCAGCAATCTTCCTGTGAGGTTTAAGGTGAAGCTAATGAGCCGCATAATAGCGCGAAATGGTAACAGTAATATATCAATCATAAATACTCCCTTTCTATAGTTGTTACAAATATGTACGATAGTTTCGGGGAAAAAGTTAGCTTAAGGAATTGTTTATATGAGAAAAATAATCGTTGATAGATTAAAAAAATTAGCAGGTTCGATTTTTATTCCGGTTTTATTTATGAGCATTCTATATGTTTCCCTACAAGCATTGCCCCGTCCGCCATTCCACACATGTTGGAATTATGATAATTCTTCTTTTATGGCTAGCTTCGATCTAATCGGGGAGTATGTCGAAATTTCTTGTAGTGGTTGGTGTGGTGGTGTACATACTCTTCCGATACGCAGAACCGTGGTGCGTGATGTTGATTACACGGAAAAATATGCGGATACTTTAAACGCTATGTTTGACTATGAATGGAAACTTTTATCTGTAGAAGTAATATACGAAGAGATAGACCCTGAGCACTTTATGGAAATGCGAGTAGTATTTTGTCATGAAATATACTCCGTCCATGCCCGTGCGAATCAATTTATCCGGTGGACAATTGAATATCATGACGGGAACGGAGAACTCCGACGCTTTGTATTTCACAATAGGCGGGATTTCTCGTATCAAGTAGAACAGTATGTGCAAAACATGGTCCTCGACTACTATAGAGAACGGTTTTTTGATGTCTATCTTATGGATGAATCGCCGGTATCTATCGCTTGGTTCAGCGGGGGTATCAGAAATACGCGTGAATACAGGAGTTTGCTTTCTACACCGGAGGGCGCGATTCGTTTTGCAGAGCTAAGACCGGCGCATGTATTTGAGGCGATTCCATTCTCCATGAACATAACGGTTCAATTTTACTTACCCGGATATTCTGATTTAGAGCGGGAGCAGTTTATGGAAGATATGATAGAGGCCCTAAATAAGTTTGCCAACAACCACCTTAATGCAGACATCAACCACATTATTATATACGTCCACGGTGGCGGGTGATAGTTGGCAATACACAAATAGCTCATATATCCATAAAACACAAAAACCCCCAACAATCATAATGATTACTGGGGGTTTTAATTAAGGCACCAGCCGGATTTGAACCGGCGGTAAAGGTGTTGCAGACCTCTGCCTTACCACTTGGCTATGGCGCCACTATGCAAAACGCAGAAAGTAAAAATGCGCATTTACCGAAGAAAACACGCACAGTTTATGACCCGTAAGGGAATCGAACCCTTGTTTCAGCCGTGAAAGGGCCGTGTCTTAACCTCTTGACCAACGGGCCGTAGTCATTTGACCGAAGAGGAGTATAGCATTTTCCTAAAAAGATGTCAACATAAATTTTTACTCTTGTGTGGAGTATGTCAAACCAAGCATTTTATTTTCTACAGAAAGATTTGTTTGACAGCGGCCCAGCATGACCGCACCGTCGTCCACTATAAGGGCAGTGGTAAGTACATCGCCTTTTACGTCTGCCGTGGAGGCCAGATGTAGGGCGTTACTGCAATGGATGTTGCCGGTTACGCGACCTGCAACCCTAACAGAGCCTGCGTTTACATGTCCGTTTACATGCCCGCTGTCACTAATGTTTAGCACGCCGTCAATTTCTATATTGCCGATTATCGTGCCGTCTACGCGCATAGTTTCTGCTTCGTTGCAGACGAAGCGTGCGGCTTCTATGGTAAATCCTTTGCCTATAATTGTGCCTGTGGGTTTTGTGAACTCATCTGCTGTGCGTGAACGTGCCACTTTTCTCTCTCCTTTCTACTAACAATCTAAAGCGCGCGAAAATGTTGCGGAATTAGGTGCCGCCTAAGGGAGTATTTTCGCGCGCATGAATGAGTTTTGCAAATTAACTGTTGTTATGCTCGTGCATAAACGGTCTCGGGCATATGGGTGTGCCGTTGACTATAACTTCGTAGTGTACGTGGAATCCCGTGCTGCGGCCGGTACTACCCACACGGGCAATAATATCCCCGCGAGAAACTTCCTGCCCTACCGATACCAAGTTTACAGTGTTGTGGGCGTACAAAGTAACAATTCCGTTGCCGTGGTTTATTCTGACTGTGTAGCCATAACCGCTTTGCCAACCGGAGAAAATTACAGTACCGCCGCCGGTTGCGTAAATGGATGTGCCTTGCGGTGCGCGGATATCTATGCCGTCATGATGCTCGCTGCCGCCTCCCCCAAAGGGGTTGCCGCGCCAGCCAAATTCCGACGAAACTTGACCCCTGGTAGGCCATAGGGTGGGGAAGTTGTTCAAATACAAATCCATTCTGGCGCGGTGAGCCATGAAATTGTCCACCATTTCGCGATGGATTGCCAATTCTTCCTGTAATAGCAGCAAATGAGCTTGTACGTTGTAGTAGGTGAGCGGGACGTATCCGGCTCCGGCAGACAATAGCCTGACACCTGTTTCTTCATCGTTGTCCGTATATCCGTGGACGCGTGAGTATTGGCGAAGTGCAGCTTGGGAGGCTTCAAGTTCATCTACTAAAGCTCCAAGCGGAGGAATTATTTGTGCGCGGTAGCTTAATCCTTCCATTGCCGCTTGCAAGTCGTCCGCAATCTCTTGAACCGCTGCTTCGGTCTGCTCTATCATTTCGTTAATAATTTCAAGTTCCGAACGATAGTGGCGTGATTGCTCGTTTAAGGCATTTTGTGCGCGGTCTTCGATTTGGGTAAGTTCGGAGTATATTTCGGTGGCGGCGGCTATCAGGCTGTCCTGTACTTGTTCCGCGTCTTGTTTGAATTCACGAAAAGTCTCTTCCGTTTCTGCAAGGGACATATCGAGGTTTTGCGCCATTCGCATGAAATAATTGGAGCGCAGATAAAACCCTGTAACAACGGCACTGATGCACAACATGCCAATTACCAACCCATGAAGCACCGCCCGCGGAATGCGAAGAGTGCGCGTTCTGCCTGTGCTGTAGGATGGAACCACCATTAGGGAGATGTACTTTTTTTGTTTATGTGATTTTGTGTCAATCAATTGACTGGCTTTCTTAACAGCCGGGCGTGAGTTGTTCCGCATAAAAAATTTGGAAAACATCTGATTGCACTCCTTCATCGAAATCTTAATGTCTATGCAATTTTAGCATGTATCATTTCAAATATCAAGCATTAATTACGAATTTATGAAAAAATTATTAATAAAGTGTTAAATTGACATGTTTCGACCTATTAATTGCCATTTTTTGTAGGATGTAACAATTTTGGTAGAAGTTTTTGCTGTTGCGATATAGACATGATAAATCGACCAAGATAGGTGCATATAGTAAAAGTACTCTTGCGTTGAAAGAGGTATCTATGAAACGGATTACCATTGTCACCTGTAAATATAAAAATGAATTGGCGGCTTTTGCACGTATGGTAAGCAAAAACGGACTGTGTACGGTTGTTAGCAATCATGCAGGCAGTATTAAATTTTGCTGGGAAAGTTCCGCAACGGCGGACTTTGCTTGCGCGCTGTTGCGTCTTATGCAAAATATTGCTATGTTGGAAAACCCTGTTTACAGGCATTCACCAAAACTGCAAGGGCTGGCAGAAAACCTACAGACCGCCTGCGAAGCGGAGAGGCTTTGCGCATATATAAAAGGAAGCAAACAACTACACTTGGAGGGATATGTTATTTTTCGCATGGATGAATACCGCGCAAAGTTGGACAATATGCTGTACACCATTGTCAAAAAAATAAATTTGAACAAATAACTAGCAAAAATTTCCATTTAATGGTATGATAAAATCATGATTATCCAAAAATTACTAATTATTGAGGATGATGCGCGGAACCGCATCCGTGACCTCGAAGAAGAGCAAGAATATCTTGCAAAAAAATCCGAAAAAGAGTTGGCGGATTACATAGAAAATCTCAAGATTGAGACAAATGCCGAAATACAAAGTTTAACCCAAGAGTCAGAAGCCGCCACAGCTGCCGCTGTTGAAAAAATACAGGCGGACTACGCACAAAAGGAGCGTGAGCTGGTGGCAGGCTTTGCAAAAAACGGTGACGCTTGGGTTGGCGAAATTCTCGAAAGATTGATACGAGCATGAACGCCGCGCTTACAGCAAAGATTTTGGCACGACGAAATATAGGGGATGCCGCCTTTGGCGTTGTGCCACCGGCCATGGGATTTGAGGACAAGCAGAGCGGTGTCTCCTGCTGTGATGATATGTCCTTACTTCGCTATTTGTCAAAAAGGGGACAGCGGAAATTTGCGGAAACGTTTATCGACTGGTTGGAAAACCGGAATTTGTCGCAGTACTTGGTGTTGTGGCGCAGTGTAGGTGGGCTTGATGGGGTGCATCGCGGAGTCATGCAGCGGGTGCTAGGTACAGAAATTGATTTGCAGAATATTTTGTGGATGTATCGGCTAAAACGATTTTATGGAATTTTTGGGGATACGACATATGGTTTTTTGGTTCCCGTAAGGTACAGGCTGTCTGCCGATGTTTTTGCGCGGATGGCAAACTGCGAAGATGCTGGCGGCTTGCGGGCGGAGATGTCGGGTACGATATATGGCGGATTTGGCCTGACGGAGCGGGAATTGGCACAGGACGTAATAGCAAAGTACCGTGCAGAAGGGCGGCGGTCATATGTGGCTTTGCTTTGTGGATATCTGTATGAAAGAGGAGTACACAAATGATAGCAAAAATGCAGCACATAAGCATATCCGGCCATATATCCGGCATGAACCACGTTATATCAAACTATCTTTCCCGCTACGATATCGAACTGGAACATACCGACACCCGTGGTCTTATGACACCGTTTTCAACTCTAAACCCCTACGCAGCCACCTTGCAGAAAGCAGAAACCCTGGCGGAACATGCAGGAAACATTCCGCTGGTTTACTTACCATTGCCTGAGGCAGACGCGGTAAACATAGTAGAAGACGCATACAAAGCATACGAGAGTCGAAGCAAGGAGCTACGCGGTTTGCAAGAACGGCTTGCCACCACAAGGGAATATATTCGCAAGTTAGAAAATTTTACTGAAATAGATGCCTGCATAGTTGAGATAGAAAATTTTTGGCATATCCATCACCGGTTTGGCAGGTTACCTGCAACACATTTTTTGCAGTACGAAAAATTTCTTGCGGATAGCGACCATATTATTTTTGTTGCGGCAAAACGGGACAAGGATTTCGTATGGGGAGTGTATTTCACCCCGGCGATGCATGCCGAGGCTGTGGACGCAACTTTTGCATCCCTCAAATTTGAACCGATTGCTATATCCGCCGCCATAGATGAATACACTGGTAATACGTCCTGGTCTGAATATGAAAACTGTACAGGTGGCACGCCTCACGCGATAATTCGTCATTGGCAGAGTACTCATACGCAGTTGCAAAATGAAATTTCTACCCTGTCGCGCAATATCTTAAACGGGACTGTAAACAGACCGCAGAGGTTAGCGATTGCCTGCCGTCAAGTAAAAAACCTTTACAGTGCGTTTGATGTAAAAAAATTCGCCAATATAAGCCCCGGCGGGAGCATGTTTACATTTTCCGGCTGGATGACGGAAAAGGACGCACAGCAGCTTGAAGCGGAAATCGATGGTGACAATCTCACACTTTTTTCCTACAACGATACCCCTGATGTTACACCGCCAACCTTGCTTACAAACCCGCCTGTTGTACGGCAATTTGAATTTTTCACGGGATTGTACGGCTTGCCCGCAAATGGAGAAATTGACCCGACGCCTATTTTGGCTATTACATACACGCTGTTGTTTGGGTTAATGTTTGGCGATGTGGGACATGGGGCTGCACTGGTTATACTGGGGTTGTTTATTAGGCATAGATGGCGCGTACCGCTGGGGGGGATTATGGCCACGGCGGGTGCCTCGGCTATAGTGTTCGGGTTTTTGTACGGGAGTATTTTTGGCTTCGAAGATATACTGCCCGCGTTATGGAGGCGACCTGCGGAGAATATCGGCGGTACGTTAATGTTTGCCGTTTGGCTTGGGGTGGGGCTTATTGTGCTTTCCATGTTGCTTAATATGTACGTGTCATTTAAGCGGCGTAGAGTGTGCGAGTTGCTTTTTGGAGCAAACGGTGTGGCTGGGTTGGTTTTTTACGGGGCGGTGTTGCTTATTGCTGTACGCGTTTTTGTGCAGGGGTTACCCATAACCGGGGTAGTTGTGTCGGTGGCGGTTTTTCCGTTGGTGTTTGTGGCGTTCCGACATCCGCTGGAGCGGTTTATGGCAGGAAAAAACCCCATTGGAAATGGAGTAGGGGAATTTGCGTTTGGTACGGTTATTGAGTTGTTTGAGACGCTGCTTACTTATATTACCAATACCATTTCGTTTGTGCGTGTGGGAGCGTTTGCCGTTAGCCACGCCGGGATGATGCATGTGGTATTGCAACTTTCTCAAGGTGCAGCGGGGCGAAATTGGGTTATTTTAATCTTAGGAAATGTTTTGGTGCTGGTTATAGAGGGATTGCTTGTGGGGATTCAGGTTTTGCGGTTGGATTTTTATGAAATTTTTAGCCGGTTTTATACCGGCGGTGGACGGCGGTTCGCGCCCAATCGAATTCGTGAGTAGAAAATTGTATTTGATGTAGAGCAAAGCGAGGCTAAGCATACTCGTCGGCTATACACGATACTTCAGATAGAATAGAAAGGGAATTTCAATGCACATCATAATTTTTTTGCTGCTGCTTGCCATGTTCACACCTGTGGGTATGTATTACTTGCTTGGGAAAAAATATGGTAAAGCCGCGCTTGCGGCCAATATAATTCTTTTTTCCGCAACGTTTATGCTGGTGACAGTGCTTGTTTTCTCCGGGCGTGTTTACGCAAACACTGCTCCTGCAGGAGCGTCGGACTTGGCTACTGCGGCAGCCTTTATAGCGGCGGCGTTGGTAACCGGGCTTGGAGCAATTGGTACAGGTATTGCCGTTAGCCACACGGCCGCCGCTGCCATTGGCGCGATAAGCGAAAACGAGAATAATTTTGGCAAGGCTATGATTTTCGTAGCAATGGCAGAAGGAATTGCCATTTACGGGTTGCTTATTTCATTTATGATTTTGGGTCGGGTGTAGCCTGGTGCGTACAGTTGCAATATGCAGCGATATCGATGCATGTATTGGATTCAGGCTTGTTGGGGTGGAAAGCCACCACGCAGTATCCGAAGAAGAATTGACACTAGTGCTGGAAGAGCTGAATATTGCGGATATAGGTATAATCGCGATTTGTAGCAGCTTTTCACAATCCCCTGTGTCGGAAATTTTTCAAAAAAAGAACCCGCAAATATTATTTGCGGGTTTTTAGTCCCTACACTCTCATATAAATAAGCCCAAGCTTATGTCCGCCATAAATGCCACTTCCAAGCTGCCTCATAACCCGCCTTGCAATTGAACTAAACGCAGAATCACACAGCCCAAAATCGGTACGTAAAATCGCATAGCCGTTTGTGGTTATGTCTCTCACAAGTGCTTGCGCAATGGTGTCCATGCAATAAAAGCGGCCTGTAATTCGAAAATACTCGCTGCTATAGTCATCCGACCTGTAGTTGTTCAAAAATTCGTCCAGCACAAATCGTCTGTCCTGCACCAAAACATACCGCGCGGCATTGTCCGGCAAATGCAAATACAAATTTGGAAACACGTTGCTCACATTGTTTGTAACATCGATAATATGCCAGTGTCCGTCTATATACACGCGATTCCAGGCATGTGGTATAAACCCTTCCATGTATCCCGTTACAACAATAGTTCTAAGTCCTGCCTCGTTGGCCAGGAGAGTGTATGCGGCGGCATAACCCGCGCAAACACCCACTCTGTTAATTAGGATTCCGTACGCGGTAAAGGAATCGTTGAATCGTGGATGCACATGTTGGAAGTTATGCTGCTCTGCATATTCCAACGCCGCAAAATCGTACTCGGCGTTTTCTACCAAAAATTGATTGATTGCAAGGCTCATTTCCAAATAGGACATGCCGGGGGTAATAATCTCTGCGATAATTTGCGGTACAATTTGCCTGACAGCTTCCTGTTGCCGCAAAATAACATCAACCGGCTCGTGATAATTCACCCGCAAAATATTGGAACCGGGAATAGTACTTGCCCCGCGCACATGCATGATAAATGGATTTTGATAGCGCGCTTCCGAAAAAGCCGCCCACAAATAATCAAAGTTTGCACTTTCGGGGAAATACGTCAGGTCAATTATTTCGTTTGCGGCAAGTAGGTTATGTGTCAAAAATGCACTTAGGGCGGAGTTGGCATATATATGTTCTCCCGGGCGGATTACAACGTCATGTGGAGTATCTACGGTAACAGTATCCGGAGCCTGCCTTTCTCTGGTAAAAACCGCGGCTGCAATTGCCGCAAAACCGGCGCGTGGGGTTGCTTCTTCGATATTTCTGCGAATGGCTTGTATGTCCGCATCATAGGTTGTGGTATCCACTCCTATTCTGCCCACAAACTGCGTCCCTTCAATTGCAAACGGTATGCGCAAACTTGAAGATACGAACCATTCGTTTTCATATTCTTCCAATGGGTCTGCTCTTCCAAAAATAAACCTGTCGTCGCTAGTAAAGGTATTGTCGAAGTCAAAAATCAATCTGCGATAAATTGTCAAGCCGTCATGCATAAGTATTGGCTTGTGAGTAGGGACAAAGGCATCGCCCTCTACAAAAAATGTAAGGATTCCGTCATCTCTCATGGCAGTGAGTAGAGTTTCAAACGGCGGCTCCCATCTTTCTGGCAATCGTGCCATAATGTCATCCCAGTAATGGATATTGCCAAGGGCAGAGCGTGTTTGGCTGTTTACCGCAATTACGCTTACATTGTTATCAATCCATAAGTTACGGAACGCGCTGTTCATGTCTATACCAAAAGCAGTGTCCGGGTGTATCCAATATGTATGTGTCGATTTGGCAAAGGGCCAAGCCATCCAATGCGGGTTGTCGTGCAGCGTATAAACAACCAGATAATAGTCCGCGCCTTCTACCGCATTCCAGCGAAAACCTCCGCGTCCGTCCTCTGTTACAAAAAATTCCGACTGTGGTGCGTCCAGTTGATTTTCCAAGGTGAATATAGTTACCAGTGGATAGCTCAGCATGTTACCTGACGAATCCTTACGTTGCACCAGATAAAAATGATTCAGAAATCCCCAGTCTTCGCCCGGCTGTGGGTCATGTAGATAGTGGGAGTCTCCGCTTTCATACAAGTGAACGCGCTCTAGCGTGACGATGTCTGTAAACGACCCCCAAATACGCGATTGCGGAATACTACCCGGACTCAAATACACTCGGCTATGTCCCTCTGGGATGGAAGAGTCGTCATGGTGTCTTTGAATTCGCATATCTGCCCAGACACGGTCTGTTAGCTCTGTGTCCAAGTAAATGGCAAATGCGGTCTCGGCGTCGGCAAAGCGGATGTCGAAGTCGAAATCCATATAAAACTCATGATTTCTTGCCAAATTCCAAAGGGTTGCACCACGGGTTATGTTCTGGCTACCGGCAAATTCTTCCCGCAAGTCTGTCGCCAATGTTCGGGTCGAAATAAAGGTTGTATCTGCCGGTAGTTCATGTTCTACTGCTCTTACTGCCGGTGGTAATTCATCTGGTGATATTTTCTCTGGCGATATTTCTGATGAAGCCGGTGGTAAATCTACAGCCTCTTGTTGCGAGGCCGAGCCACAGGCAGTAAAAATCATGAGACAGATAATAATGTACAATAGATTTTTCACAAAAACTTCCTCCAATCGCCATATTATAGGCGCATTCTGTCACCAACCGATCATGAAAATGTATCGTCAGTTGACTAGCCACACTAGTCAACTGAATTTATTTTTTTATCCTGCAAAATTATACAATACTTGGCGCAAAAATTCTACTTACAGAAAGGGCAACCACCATGAATGAAAAAACAGAACGCAAGCTCCAATATTTCGCCGAAACCTTGCGACACGACGCAGAAATAAAAAAACAGCAAGCTAAAACCAGACAAGCCACCGACTTGCGTAAAACCTTCGACGAGGCAGTCGCCTCAGAAATCATTAACAACAACGCTAAAATAAAGGTCGCCAAAGAAGAACTTGCACGAAACGCCAACAGAAAAATATCTCAAGCAAAGGTACAGGCAATAAGCCAATATGTACAAACTCGCAAGCAGCATATAGATAAATTGTTTGTGGAAGTTGAAGCCGCACTGGCAGGTTTTACACAAACGTCTGAATACGAGGGGTACATTCTCGAATGCATACAAAAGGCACGGCAAAGTGGCGATTTCTTCATTATAAAGTTATCGCCGCACGATACACGCTTTTCGGATGCCATAAAAGCCGCTACCGGACTTTCCCCCGAAGAAGGCAATCACGACTACATAGGTGGGTTTGCCTTGCTTAACGAAAGCCGTACTATTTTGGCAGACCATACCTTCAAGACGAAAATATCACTTGCGAAGAGGGAGTTTGCCTATGATAAATAAAAAGACTGTTTTGTCAAACATGTTTGTGAGGATATTCGCCCTCGTTAGAAGTAATGCGTAGTAGTGACAAATGTCACTACTATATTTTGCTTGTTTTGCTATACTAACTGCAAAAAGATGAAAGAGAGAGTCTCAATGCGAAAAGGTTTTGTGATTTTTATTGCTATTTTTCTCCTGCTCACGACGTTTCCAACCACTGCATTTGCTGCACAAAAAATCAGCAACGAGGCAGAGGAACATATCTTAGACCAACTAAGGCGCGCACGTATTCCCAATGCCGCCGTTGCTGTTATACAAGATGGACAAACCTCGTACATCTTCAGAGACAGCACGCATGAAACATTGTTTCAAATCGGTTCAATTTCGAAATCGTTTACCGGGTTTGGAGTGATGCTATTAGAAGATATGGGACTGCTTTCCGTGTATGACCCTGTAAATCAGCACTTGCCTTGGTTTGAAGTGCGTTATAACGGTGAGCCTGTGCCACCTGGGGATATAACCATATACAATCTTCTGCAACATACAAGTGGTCTTACCAGTGATGAAAGGCGTTTCCCGTCATCCTTTATAGAAACGGCAGACGAGTTTATTGCACAATTTACAGGGATAGAACTTGCGTTTTATCCATCCACACGGCATGTATACGGTAATATCAACTATGTTATCTTAGGGCTTTTAATTGAAGCAGTTAGTGGACAAAGCTATGACGCGTTTATGACGGAGCAAGTTTTACTTCCACTTGGACTGTATAACACTTTCACAAATACAGAGCATGCATACGAAACAGGCCGGGTAATTGGCGGCAATAGATTAAGATTTTTGCAAGCTGTATCGTGGAATCCGCCTATTAATCCAATTACAATACCAACAGGATATATCTACTCTGATATAACGGATATGGCGCGTTGGGCCGGCATACATCTTGGCACGGTGGATATTTCGGAACAGTTTGTGCGGGTTGTGCGAAGGTCGCATGAGAATATCGGCCCTATGGACTTTTTTGCACACGGGAATTATTTCTATACGGCAGGATGGAATGTGACGGATGAAGGAGACCGTGTACGGCATAACGGCTCAACGCCCGGCTATTCCGCTTCGCTCAGAATATATCCGCATACCAATACGGCAGTTGTGGTTCTTGGCAATTTAACGGATGGGGTTGTGCCATTTGGAGCTTTTGTTTCGGACACGATAGCAGGTGAGTCTTTTCGTAGTGTAGGAATGAGTTTTAACACAATCCTTGATATATTTCTTACCGTTTTAGCGATTTCGGGTATTGTATACGCAGGTCTGTTTGTTCGGCTTTTTGTTAAGCTCGGGAAAAGGCTTCGTAGCGGAGAAATGATAAAAGGGAGATTTACGTCCAAAAATATCAAATGGCTTTTTGATCCAATTTGGGCCATTGCAGGACTTGTCGCCATTTATATTGTTCCATCTATATATGGTAATACGTCATATCAATTTGCCGTAATGTTTAGCCCCGCCAGCATGACCCCTGCCATCATAGCTTCATGGATAGGAGTTGTGTATTCCTTGTGCGCTTTTGGGGTTAAGGTGTTTGTAAGACCATGTGCAGAATAAATAAAAAGCCGTCTGCGTGAACAATTTGTAAAAAGACGCAGACACGTAAAATAGCTTATATTTTCAACGTTAACCCCACAGGACAGTGATCAGAACCCATTACTTCTGGGTAAATGCTTGCTTCTTGTATCGCGTTTCTTAGGTTTTCTGTTGTTAGAAAATAGTCTATACGCCAGCCTACGTTCTTGCTGCGGGCTTGTCCCATGTATGACCACCATGTGTATGCGCAAAGTTTATCCGGATAAAGATGCCTGAATGTATCCACAAATCCACTGTTTAAAAGCGTCGTCATCTTCTCGCGTTCCTGCGGGGTAAAGCCGGCGTTTTTTACGTTGGGCTTTGGGTGTGTCAGGTCAATTTCTGTATGAGCTACGTTTAGATCGCCGCATACGACTACGGGTTTTTCGAAACTGTGGAGATATTTACGAAAATCGTCTTCCCATATCATGCGGTAGTCAAGCCGCAGCAGTTCTCGCTTCGAGTTTGGGGTGTACACAGTTATAAACCAGAATTTGTCAAATTCCAGCGCGATTATGCGACCTTCTTTATCATGCTCTTCTATGCCCATGCCGTAAGTAACTTGCAAAGGCTCTTGTTTGGATAACACAAGCGTTCCGGAATAGCCTTTTTTTTCTGCGGAATTCCAGTACGTGTGGTAGTTATCAAAAGAAAAATCTGCTTGCTCGCGTAACATTTTTATTTCTTGCAATCCAATGATGTCAAAGTCGTGGTCCTGCAGGAAATCCATAAAACCGCTTTTCATGCAGGCGCGCAGGCCGTTTACGTTCCATGATGCCATGTTTAATATCATTTTTAATTCATGCCTCCTTCGTGGAATTTTAGCCATTATAACATATAAAATACACATCTTTAAAAATTTCTGAGAATATGTCATAATACTGCCAAGTAAAACAACAAATCCGAGGTGACCCATGACAAAAATAATGGTAATTGACGACGACAAACACATAGCCGAACTAATATCCCTATATCTTCGCAAAGAAGGCTTTGAAACCAAGGAAATCTACAATGGACGCACAGCGGTGGAGACCTTTCCCATATACGCGCCGTCTCTTGTCCTGCTTGACTTGATGCTGCCGGGCATGGACGGCTATCAAGTATGCCGCGAAATACGCCGCATAAGCACCGTACCCATTATCATGTTAACCGCCAAGGGCGAAACTTTTGACAAAGTGCTGGGGCTTGAGCTTGGCGCAGACGATTACATGGTAAAGCCGTTCGAGCCAAAGGAACTGGTAGCTCGTGTAAAAGCCGTCTTGCGTCGATATGAAAACAAATCCACAATTAGCCCGGGCGCGGTGGTTTTTCCAAATTTGTCTATAGACCCGGATAAATTAACCGCCATTTATCATGGACAGGTGCTTGACTTGCCGCCCAAAGAATTTGAGCTTTTGCATTACTTAGCAAGCCATCCGGGGCGGCCGTTTACCCGCGACCAGTTGCTTTCTGCCGTGTGGGGATACGATTTTGCGGGTGATACCCGTACTGTGGATGTTCATGTAAAGCGTCTGCGGGAGAAAATGCGCAAAGATGACCCATGGGAAATTAAAACCGTGTGGGGGATAGGATATAAATTTGAAGAGGTGATTTTCTCATGATACTTAGAGAGCGTCAAGAGCAGTACGAGCTGGAAAATTTGAGCGAGTTCGCCACAAAAAGCAAAGATACCCGCGGGCGAAAAATTGACGTAGAAAAATGCGACTACCGCACAGAATTCCAAAAAGACCGCGACAGGATAACCCATTCCAAGGCGTTTCGCAGATTAATGCACAAGACGCAGGTTTTTATTTCGCCCGAAGGTGACCATTATCGCACAAGACTTACACACACACTGGAAGTTGCCCAAATAGCCCGTACAATTGCACGGGCACTTAGGCTTAACGAGGACTTGACGGAAGCGATAGCGTTGGGGCATGACCTTGGGCATACGCCGTTTGGACATACAGGCGAAGATGCACTCAATCATCTCTTACCGGGTGGGTTTAGGCATAATGAGCAAAGTACGCGAGTTGTGGAATTTTTGGAAAACGAGGGTATGGGACTTAACCTGACCGCAGAAGTAGTAGACGGGATATTAAACCACAGAACCGTGTGTACGCCGTCCACCCCAGAGGGTAGCATTGTGCAAATTTCTGACAAAATCGCTTACATGAACCACGATGTAGACGATGCCATTCGTGCGAAAATACTCGGGCCGGGTTGCCTGCCGCCTTTTGTTGGTGAAATGCTGGGGTCAACCTCGTCCCGGCGAATTGATTTTCTTGTGAAAAACCTGGTGGAGCATAGTATGGATAAGCCCAATATCGGTTTGTCGCCCGATGTCACTAAAGTAATGCGGGAGTTGAAGCTGTTTTTGCGGGATAATGTGTACGCAAACCAGCTTGTTCACCAAAAAGAGCGAAAGAAAATAGATAAAATGCTACATTTGATGTTTGACCATTATATTGCGTATCCGGAAAAACTACCACAGGAATTCCGCAGTCGCATGGAGGGCAACCCAAGTCAAACTGTTGCCGACTACATAGCGGGTATGACAGACCGCTTTGCTATGAAGCGGTTTAGCGAGATTTTTATGCCGTCTGCGTGGGAGGTTTAGATATGGTAATTTACATAAAAGTTAAGTCCATAGGCAAACGCCGTCCTGTTTTGGATATCCCGTACACGATTCCCGATAATTTATCTTCTTTGCGGGAATTGGTAACGGCAATTGTTAAGCAGGAAGTGGAGACGTATAACAGTCGCGGGCTGGAGAATATGTTGGTGCCATTTTTGTCGGAAGACGAAATTGCTGCGCAAAGTACAGTGGGTAAGGTTGGCTTTGGTCGGTTGTATTCAGATAGAAAAGCCGACCCGGAAAAAGCAGTTGTAACTGCATTACAAGGTTTTGAAGATGGGCTTTTTAAGGTCGTGCTTAACGAGACGGAAGTGATGGGACTTGATGCTCCGCTTTCGATAAACGAAAACGATGTGCTGACATTCATCCGGTTGACTTTTTTGGCCGGGAGGCTTTGGTAAAATTGAATAGGAGATGACAAGATGCCTGAAAAACAAAAACGAAATCTGAAAACAATCGCCGCCTTTGAAAAAAAGGCAAAAGCATTCCGACTGGGCAAGTCGAGCAAATTTATCAAGTCCTTATGGGATGTGTTCTTCTACAACTTCAAAGAGGCTCAAAGAAACCCACATAGCGCAGGTTATTATTACATGGATGACATAGACGACATAGACGATATCGATGACGACCTGGATGATATTCTCGACGAAATATCAAGCAAAGAAAACAATTATCAAAAATGCCTATCCTCCTACGACAACTTAAAAAATGCATACAAAGAGCTTTGCGGCCATCTTGCAAGTGAGTCACGCAGCTTGGACGATTTTTTCTGCAAAAAGCTATCTGCGGCACTAACAGACTTCTTCGGCGCGGAAGCAACCGCACAAATCCGTGAGGAATGCGCCCTCGCCATGGAGTTTCCATACGCTTACTCCGGGTGGCGGCCATCTTATCGCTCAAGCCACGCGGGGGACTATGCGCATCAATTTTTCGGCATAATGGTAGGCAAAATTGACTTTGCATGTTATGACATCACAATAGAGCCAACCCTTTCGGCGTTTAATGGTATGCAAATTGCAGGCGGTGTTAGTCCGCGCAATAGTCTTGCTTACGAACTTCGCAAAAACAACCCTGAACTTGTGGCAATAGTTGAAGAAGCGTTACTTGGCGACAACAGCCAAGCGCAAACAAGCCGACTTATGTTTTCAAGTATCGTCAAAAGTGGCAACCCACACTTAAAAGATGTTTTATCCAAGCTACTTCTTGCCGCGCAAAGACAGGAAGGCTTACGTCAAGCTATAGTTGAAACCTGCGATAGCGGCACAATCGACAGCCACATCCATTTTTTGAAATTGATATTGGAAAACGACCTATACCGTTTTTCATCAATCATGCGTGCGTTTAGCACATGGTCGGGGTTAGCATATGCAGACCAGAAGCAAAAAGTGGTGGAAAAATGCGTGGGTTTGGCCCTCAAGTACTTGTCAGATACATCCGAACGAGAAAAAGCCTTCGACTCCGCTGATGTAACAGAAGTATACTTGGCACTATGGGCAAAGAGTTGTAACGATGTACACAGTGCGGTAAGCCATGCACAAGACCTTGTGTCAAGTGCGGAAAAATACAAACGGCTGGTGGGCTGGTACTTCATCACCCACACGGCAAATGATAAATTGAAACATTCTCTTGCGGTGCAAAACCTACACATCCGCGACTTAGAGGAATTGGCATGGATTTGCACCAACCTTCATCTGGACTATATGTCACGATACGGAGGTAACAATGAATCTACGAAGACCCGCTTCTTCAACGAGAATTACCCCGACACCGATAGTGGACGCATCGAATTTTTCAATCACTTGGCAGAAGCCGTAAAGTTTATCGGTAAAAAGAAAACGAAATTTGCCGAAACTGTATTCCCATGGTACTCGCTGGAGCTTTCTGCGTATAGGCCGTGCAGTATTATGTTGCGCTTAGCCGCCATGGACGACTCGGGAGAACTGACCTTGCGGCTTTTTGAGTTTATGTCGTATATGGACAGCTACGATAGGGAAGTTTACTATACCGAAATACTAAACCCCGCCGACCCTGCACAACGTGAATTGCTACTGCAAGGCCTGTCCGACAAAAGCCAGTACGTAAGGGAAAAAATTGTTACACGGCTGGGGAAGGAAGAGTTAAAGCCAACAGACATGGATGATGTTGTCAAAACCCTAAAAACCCAAAACGCCAATCTTCGCAAAAAGCTAATGACTCTGTTGGAAACGCAATGCGAATCCCTGATAAGCCCAACCATTGGCCAACTGCTTGCATCAAAGGATAAAAACCAACTGATTGCAGGTGTGGAGCTGTTAGAGATTTTCTCCAAGAAAAATCCCGGCATAAAAGTCGACCATTTGCCTGCAATTTCCGTACTGCAAACAAAAGACAACTTGCCGCAAGATGTCTCCATTATCTTAAATAAGCTTGGAGAAACCGGCGACAAAAACGAACCGTCTCTCGAAAACGGTTTTGGTTTGTACGACCCAAAAGCTCAAGACTTCGACCCACAATACAGAGCCGCCTTGCGCCCGAGTGTTTCTATTTTAAGCGATAAGGAACTGAAAAACCTAATCGTCCCGGACGAAAAAAAACTACTGGCCCTATGCGAAAGAATCGCCGATGTATTCGACCGCAATAAGGACTACGAATACGAGACAGAAAACTACGGTGGCAAACGCGCTAAAGTATTGCTTGGACAAAGCCAATACTACATCGCGCGCATGGCGGACGCGAATGAAAAAGATGTAACAATCCACAGCCTTCCGTTGGCAGATGAGTGGATAAAAGCCGCAGGCGAGTATGCAACGGACAAAGCAAAACTGGCGGCAGTGCTAAGTATTTTCCGTGGCGAGTACAACCACGGCAATCTTCTCCAAAAATGGTATGCGGATTTATTTAGCGGCTACCCCATAACACAAACTAATAGCCTAACCGACAAAATAAACAAATTCTTTTCGAACAAAAATGCTCGCATCAGAATTATAGAGCAAGTATTGCAAGCCCTCTTTTATACGGACGAAACAAATATTTTCGACTTCGCGCTGTGTGCATATGTAAACTTGACCCGCAAAATACCCGTAGACAAAATGGGCGAAGAATATCAAACAAAACGCAAAAATAATGCTTATTATTACGGCAATAACGAGCAATTGCAGAACGCTCCCAATTCACATTACATCCGCTACTGGGACAATCTCGCGCAAACCAACATACAGGACGACACACAGTTTATCGCGCTGTTTAACGAAAAATGGTATCTCTCCTTGCTTGCGGGGCAAAAGTACCCAAGCCTCGTTGGCATGAGGGGCATTTTTCGTGCGCATCATCTGGGGTTAATTTCCGAGGACGTTGTATACTTCACACTTACAGGCATGATAGATGCAGGGCTAAACATGCGCGACCTAACAATGCCACGCGACCGCAACTTTTGGGCAGAAGAATTTGAAAAATACCCTGTCGCAAAAGAAATTTTTGCAAAAGCTATCGACAAAATCGTAGAAGTAGAAGCCACTCGTGGGGAAATTACCACAGCATTGTCTCCCGCTGCGTCGGGCATTCATCGTTTTGAGGGTAGTGTAGACCAGTTTGTAAGCCTGCTTGCCGCTATAGGCGATGTCGGTTTCAACAGAGTGTACGAAGGACACCACGGCTACAACCACAGCCGCACAGGACTTGGCAAAAAAGACGGCCTGAGCCAATTGATTTACTCTTGCCATCCAAAGTCGGACATAACGCCCGAAGCTTTGCGCAACGCGCTAAAGGCTGCAAAAATACCGGAAAAACGCGCTATCCAAGTGGCAATGTACGCTCCGCAATGGGCAAGTATGCTGGAAGAAGCCCTGGACGTGTTTGGCTTAAAAAGCGGGATATGGTTCTTCCGCGCGCATGTGTCCACCGGGTTTTCTGCCGAAAAAGAAACGGAAGTGGCGATATATTCATCCATTTCGCCGCAGCAGTTTAACGATGGCACATTTGACAAGGGCTGGTTCTTGGAAGTGTACGAAGCCCTTGGCGAAAAGCGGTTTAGCGAGCTTTACAAAAACGCAAAGTACATTTCCGCCGACAACGGCATACACAGACGTGCGCAGCTTTATTCCGACGCGGTACTTGGGCGTATGTCCAAGGACGAAACCAAAGCAGAAATCACAGACAAGCGCAACCAAGAAAAATTACGTGCATTCGCGCTTATTCCACTGGATGCAAAAAATAAAAACGACGCGTTGCAGCGGTACGAGTTCATACAGCAGTTTAAAAAAGAAAGCCGCCAGTTTGGCAGCCAGCGGCAGGCGAGTGAGGGCAAAGCATGTCAAATCGCGCTTGAGAATTTGGCAATTACTACAGGGTATGGCAATGTAGACCGTATGACTTGGGCATTTGAAGGGGCTAAAATGAAATTGCTGGCTCCACTTATGAAACCACAATCCGCAGGCAACGCGGAAGTTTGGCTGGACATAGCCGAAGACGGAACTCCTGCACTTGTGGTACGCAAAGGCGAAAAAATACTAAAGTCCATTCCAAAAGACTTGGCGAAAAACGCCACCGTGCTGGAAATTAAAGAAGCCGTAAAGCAATTGAAAGACCAAAAAAGCCGTGCAAGGCACAGTTTTGAAGCGGCAATGATTTCCCAGACGGAATTCCCCGCAAGTGAAATTGTCGGACTTCTTAATCATCCTGTTTTGCGGGGGATGGTAACGGCACTTGCGTTTGTGTCGAAGGACGGCATTGGTTTCCCTATTTGCGATGGGAAAGCAATTCAACTTATTAGTGACACTAAGAGGTTGAATTGTAAAAACTTATCGGATTCACAAAAAACTCCGAAGGTTACAGGCAACTTACGAATCGCCCATCCACACGACTTTATCACGCAAAACTGCTGGAGCGACTTGCAAAAATACGTATACCACAATAAAATCGTCCAGCCGTTCAAGCAGGTTTTCCGCGAATACTACCCTATTACCGAGGACGAACTCGCCGCCGTAACCACATCAAGCCGCTATGCGGGGCATCAAGTCCAGCCGAAAAAAACCGTGGCATTGCTTAAAACCCGTGGTTGGACAGTGGACTACGAAGAAGGCCTGCAATGCGTATGGCACAAGGAAAACCTGATAACCCGTATGTACGCAATGGCAGACTGGTTTTCCCCTGCGGAGATAGAATCGCCGACGCTGGAAACTATACATTTCTTCTCACGTGATAAAAATAAGCCTGTTAGTTTTGCGGATATACCGCCGGTAATCTTTTCCGAGACAATGCGGGATATCGACTTGGTTGTAAGTGTGGCGCATGTGGGCGGCGTAGACCCCGAAGCCAGCCATTCTACAATAGAGATGCGCATTGCCATTGCACGGGAACTACTGTCGCTTTTGCAGGTGAAGGATGTTACTTTCCAAACCGCCCACGCCATGGTGAAAGGCAGTTTGGGCGAGTATTCTGTGCATATGGGGTCTGGGGTTGTGCATAAAGTTGGTACGGGGATGCTGGCGATATTGCCTGTGCATTCACAAGCCCGAGGCCGTATTTTCCTCCCCTTTGCCGACGATGACCCACGCACCGCAGAGATAATGTCCAAGATTTTGCTGTTGGCAGAGGATAAAAAAATAAAAGACCCGGGGATTTTAGGGCAGATTCAATAGTTTGCCAAAAACTCCACAAACAAATCTATTAAATGCGAATGTGTAAAATTCTTCTTCAAGACGTAGTAGAATTTCCTCTCAGGTAGTTTCACATTAAGTTGCAAAGGAATAACCATTTTTTTATCTATATAAACTCTTGCAGCAAATTCCGATACCATAGAAATACCAATCCCGTTTATTACTGCGTTAATTATACTTTGGGTGTTATCAAAACATAGGCAGGTGTTTATTTTCTTTATGTCAATAGCCTGTTCGGCAAAGAATGCTTCATATTGTGCCCTGGTACCCGAACCTTTTTCCCTTGATATAAACCGATGCTGGTATAGCAGCGGCTCAAGGGAGTATTCTTTTGTTTTAGAAAATCCTTTGTTAAGCGGCGCGATTATAACCATTTGCTCTGCCATAAATTCATAAAACTCACATTTGCTATTTTCTACCACGCCTCCGGAAAAACCTATTTCCGCCCCTTGAGAAGCGATACTTCGGGATGCTTCAAGGGTATCTGCCTGCTTAACCGTAAACGAAATATTAGGATACAAGTCAATAAAGCTCGCAAGTATTTCCGGCAATATATATTGTGCCGGAGCAGATGATGCCACAACATTTATTTCTCCCGAAAAGTTTCCCGATAAATTTTTCAGATGCAGGGTAGTATTGTATTTTAATGCTAACAGTTCTTTGGCTTTTTCGTAAAAAATTTTGCCTGCAAGGGTAGGGGCGATTTCTTTTGTGGAACGGCTGATTAATATGGTAGATAGTTCCTTTTCAAGATTGCTTACATATGTACTTACCGATGGTTGCGACATAAAAATAGCTTCTGCCGCTTTTGAAAAACTGGAATGCTCTATAACCTGCACATATGCCTCAAGTTGTTTAAAATCCATTTATAGCCCCCTTAAAATATCTTTTACCGCCGCAACTATATAGTCGATATCCTCCGGTGTGTTAAAATGCCCAAAGGAGAACCTGACCGTACCCTGGGGGTATGTTTGCAATGTTTTGTGGGCGGTTGGCGAGCAGTGCAAGCCGCATCTTGTCATTATTCCATAGTCTCTGTCCAAGGCTAGTGCTATTTCCGCATTGTCTTTGTTTATAAAGTCAAGGGAAATTACAGCAATTCTGTCTTGTAGGCTGTTTTTACCAATTATTCGGACATCGGTTATTTTATTTATTTCAGTAAGGAACTTTTTGGTAAGTTCCATTTCTTTTTCAAATATTGCCTTAACGCCCACGAATTGTATGTAGTCGAGGGCTTTTTTTAGTCCCATGATGGCAGGTATATTCATTGTGCCTGCTTCAAATTTGTCCGGCAAAATGTTGGGCTGGATTATTTCATGAGATTTGCTGCCAGTTCCCCCTGTTATAATAGGTTCAATATGTTCTGCCATATCGCTTTTGACCAAAAAACCACCCAGCCCTTGGGCGGTAAGAAGCCCTTTATGGCAGGTAAAAGTAAGAGCATCTATATAGGACATGTCTATATCCATTACCCCCGCTGTTTGAGCAGAATCTACTATCAACTTAACATCGTGTGTTGCACATATTTGCGAAACATCATAAATTGGTAAAACCGTACCGCATACATTGGAGGCGTGGGTCATAACCACGGTCTTTGTGGTAGGTTTTATTAGTTTTGCAATATCTGTCGCATCGAGGCTACCATCGCTTTTGCATTGGGCAATGTCGTAAGTAACTCCTTTTTTAGAAAGCTCATGGAGAGGGCGCATGACACTGTTATGCTCCATTGACGTTGTTATAACATGGTCGCCTTCTTTTAAAAAACCCTTCAAAATCATGTTAATGGAGTAGGTTATACCGGGTGTAAAAATGACATTACGCGGTTCGTTAAAATTGAATAGCTTACATAGCTGTTTTCTAGCTGCCAAAATTTCTAACGCCACACTATAGGACGACTCGTAGCCGCCTCTGTTTATATTACAGCCCACGTTGTCCAAAAAATCTTTGACTGCATCGGATACCCCCGGGGCTTTTGGGAACGATGTCGCGCTGTTGTCGGCGTATATTTTTTTCATGGATTGCTCCTTGATATTAATTTTTTCAATCAATTGCATTATATATATCAATAAACAATATAGCAAGTAGTTCGCTTCATGTCGTATAATGATGAATATTACTATACAAGGTAGGCAAGTGTGAAACATCTCGGATTTTTATACCAATCTATTTGCTCCATCGACGAAGGAGGTACTAAATATGTTCGAAAAATTAAAACTGCCGCTTGTGGGCGCGCTTACGGCGATTATCTCCATTACACTGGTGCTGCATGGCAACCCTGGCAATATGGGTTTTTGTATTGCCTGCTTTTTGCGTGATACAGCCGGAGCGTTAGGGCTTCACGGCACGGCAGCAGTGCAATACGCAAGACCGGAGGCAATAGGGATAGTTATTGGCGCATTAATTATTTCTCTGATAACAAAGGAATTTTCCGCAAAGGGTGGCTCGGCACCTGTAACAAGATTTGTTTTGGGCGCATGTGTTATGATTGGCGCATTGGTATTTTTAGGTTGCCCGCTAAGAATGGTTTTGAGAATTGCGGGGGGAGACCTTAATGCTCTTATCGGCTTGATAGGTTTTGTTGGTGGCATATTGCTGGGGATGTTTTTCTTGCAAAGAGGTTATTCGCTAAAGCGTACATACGACGTTTCCAAAACGGATGGACTCGCGCTACCTGTTTTAAGTTTACTGTTGATGGCTGCTTTAATTTTCTTTCCGGCTTTATTGCTATTTTCCGAAAGCGGTCCCGGAGCGGCCCGTGCTCCAATAGCTCTTGCTCTTGGGGCAGGTCTTATCATGGGTGTGGTTGGCTTTATCTCGCGGCTTTGCTTTATTGGCGGAATACGTGACAGTGTTATGTTCAAAAATTTTTCCATGCTGTCCGCATTTATTACGTTGCTTGTTGTAGGGATTATTGGTAATATTATTTTTGGACAATTTAATTTAAGTCTCGAGGGTCAGCCTGTTGCTCATACCGAATGGTTGTGGAATATCTTAGGATTGGGGCTTGTGGGATTTGGTTCTGTCCTTTTGGGTGGTTGCCCGTTTAGACAAATGGTTCTTGCCGGCAGCGGCAACTCGGATTCTGCTGTTACTGTATTTGGCATGATTTTTGGCGCAACACTTGCGCACAATTTAAGCCTTGCGTCATCTGCCGCAGGTACCACCACAAATGGCAGAGTTGCGTTTGCTATCGCATTTGCCATTGTTACAGGCATAGCAGTGTACAATACTTTTTTCAACAAGAAAGTGAGGAAGAGCGCGTGATAACATTAGATGCCCGTGGGATTTCGTGTCCGGAGCCGTTACTTATGCTTAAAAACGCACTGGAAACGGCAGATAGCTTAGAGATGCTGGTAGATAGCAAAAATGCTTTTGAAAATTGCGAAAGCTATGCAAAAAAACAGGGTCTTGCTGTTGAAACCCAAAAAGACGGCGATATTTTTAAATTGCGGATAGGACGAAAAAGTGAATAAGTACACAGCTACGTTTTTTAGCCATTATGACGCGCTTATGTATTTTAGCTTTTTACAAGAAGAGGGCATGATAGCAAAACTTACACCTGTTCCGCGTAAAGTTAGCGCGTCCTGCGGTACGTGTGTATATTTTGAAGCAGATATGGTTGTTGAACTTACCGATTGTGAAATAGAAGCCATCTATATGGAAGCTGATGGCAAGTTTTTGGAAATTTGGAGCAGTAGTGATGAATAAAAAAATAGCCGCCCTCGAAATTGAGGTAGAGGCTATTTTTTATGCTGCCCTCAAAATATTTGAGATCTTGAGGGCAGAGAATATTTTATTGCTACTGAAGTCGAGAGGTTATTCTTATTCCCAACCCAAGTCTGCTTTTGTGATTCTGCCTGATGCCAATGCTTCGTCACGCATTTCTACATACATACCGGCAAGAGCTGTGTAAAAGTATGGATATATAAATACTATATAGAAAATCAACGCCGCAAGTATGGCAAGTATATATACAATTGTCCCTATTACAAAAGCGACACCAACAATAACTGCAGGAAGCAGCATCCATCCTAAAAAGCTTAGCACAAACACAAATATAGCCCATTTATGCCCTTGCGTAATGCGCATAGAAAGCTTTAGTGCATTACGAGCTTTAACATTCGGACAATCTGCAAGAATGAGATCTGTATAGAAGTACGAGAATAGTTTGATAATACCGGGGATGATAAGCAACAAAGACCACAATATAAACCATAATACGAACCACAACATACCGCCGAGCTTCCGCAGGAAATTAACTTTCATTTCTGTGAAAACTGCCGTTGCACTGGCATTTTCGCGTTTGTAAATTTTAATAAATTCGCCGTACATATTAACAGATGCGACAAGCATGAAGATCATCCCTGCTAAGTACAAAACATAGTACAGCAAGTTCTCACCAACCACCACAAAAACTATGATTGCCGGAACAAGCAGTAGGAAAACCATAATGTACAGTAGAATAGCTGTGACCCGCTGCATACCCACTGCTTCTTTTGCTAATGCCTTAATTTCTTTCCTTGACTTCATAAAATCTTCCTCCTAAAATAATTTGTAGTTAGTCGTAAAACTAAACTATGTAAATTATAGCACAATAATGACGCATATTGCAAAAAAAATAGTCCGTGTAAAATTGCAGCCATTCTGCAGGGCTATTTGGAAGCGCACGAAAACCTAACAGCACTAACCGCCAGCAACAACTGCGACGGCAAGTAAAACACCCAAATCAGATAAAACGCCCACGGAAATACAAAATTTGCCCCCAGCTGATGTGGCATATTAAACAACGCAACATTGACATCGCACAAAGCAAACAAAATCAGACCCGTTAATACGATGGGTCTGTTTATTTTGCAGAACTTGATATTAACCGCAATGCTAGTCAAAAACAAAGCGGCATACGTACCCGCAAGTACCAAAAGCAAGCCGTTTGCAAACGCAAACAGCACTACCATAACCAAAATCGGAACCGCCACGAGAGCAATCCTCTTCCCACGCTTTGTATTTTCCAATGCGCGAAAAATATAACAAGCATGGGCAAAGCAAAACACAGCCACTCCCGGCAAATGGTTGTCGTGAATAACCAAAAAATAATCTGCCCCCACAGTGAACAAAAGCCCAAACATAAGCCATGCCCAGTCTCTTCGCTTTACGCAGAAGAAATAACTAGCCACGGCAATAGCAAAACATACAACTATGAATGCAAATTTTAAGTCCATAAAGCTCCTTTTACATTGTTAAAAATCCCGCAAGCCCTCCAAGCGCAAGAGCAAGCACCAAAAATATTACAATTACCAAAACGAATTTCTGCTTGTGTCTTCTGAACCATCTCTTCATGTAAGTATTCCTCCTAGGTTATTTCATCCAAAAACCGCGACGGCTTTGCCGGCTTGTCGTATCTGGATTTTATTGTGGAAATATATAACTCCCGCTTAGCACGGGTAAGTCCTACATACAGTAACCGCCGTTCTTCCTCTATCTCCGCATGAGTTTTGCTGCGGGCAGAGGGTACCAGCTCTTCTATAACTCCGGCGATAAATACCCGTTCAAATTCCAATCCCTTCGCGCTATGCATGGTGGTTAGTGTACAGCACGGGCCGGTTTGTTCCTTTTGTTTGGCCAGTTCCGCCGCTTCTTTTGCGTGGGTGATAAATTCCAACGGATTGGGGAATTGCTTTGCGGCTTCTTGCAACTCGTCGGCTATTTCATAGAGGCCTGTCGGGCGCAGTTTGCGATATTCGCAGGTGTCCAAGATATGCCCGTTGTAGTTTATATTTTGACGAATGTAGCGGATTGCGGCGGCGGTTTTTAGTTTGGATACCTTTAGCAATTCGTGGTGCAACTCTTCTATGTTTGTCTTTGTTGCCATGTGAAGCACGTCGCTGTAGCTGTAGTAGCGGAACAAGTCTTGGTCGTTTTTCTTCAGCCCTTGCAAAAATGCCTTGCTTATAAAACGGAACGGTTTGTTGATTATACGGGTTGCGTCCGGGTCGTAGCCGGTTTTTTGCCGAAGCCCCAGCCGCCGTGCTACCCGCAGATAAGCGAATAAATCTTCCGCAATCCAGTGATCGTAAATTGTGGGGATTTCGTCGCGGCTTTTGAATGGGATGTTCATGTTTAGAAACGCGTCCATTAATGCCCGTGCCTGTATGTTTAAACGGAATGCTACGGCAATTTCGTCCAAGTTCGCGCCTTTTTTCATTAGTGCGCGGATTTTTTCTGCAATTTGTATGGCTTCACGGTTTTGGTCTTCCGCTACAAGGATGACGGGCTTAGGGCCTTTGACATTCGTGCCTCGAATTTTTTTATCATACCGCAGCTTATTAACTTTTATCAAATTCCCTGTGCAGTCTATTATTGCGTCGGTGGAGCGGTAATTGATGTCCAGCGTTACTTGGCTGGTACCAGGGTAATCGTTTGGGAAGTTTAGCAAAAACTCTGGCCTTGCGCCGCGGAAGCGGTAAATACTTTGGTCGTCGTCGCCTACAATGAACAGGTTGTTCTTAGGCGATGCCAGAAGCCGCACCATTTCATATTGGACGCTGTTTATGTCTTGGAATTCGTCAATCATGATGTGGGTGTAGCGGTTTTGCCAAAACTGCAACTGTGCAGGAGTGCTATGAAGCATTTCGTAGGAGAAGCACAGCATATCGTCAAAGTCTATTTTATTCTTGTCCAATTTATAGGAATTATAACGTGCCAGCAACTCGCGAAAATGTTCCGCGCTTATGGTGACGCTATGGTAATAGGCGATGTTGTGTAGCTCATTGCGCACCAGCGACATTTCGTTCATTACCGATGACAGAAACTCATCGTCCATGTCATACTGCATTTCTGATAAAAATCCACGAATTAGACTTCGCCGTTCCCCTTCCGCAAAAATTTGGTACAGGCTATAGTTTTTTACGCGCTTGAGCATTCGGTAAAAAACAGAATGGAATGTGCCAAAAGTAACTTGGGGCGCGGGGTCAGGGTAATAAAAGTTTTTGAAGCGCGATTCCATCTCCTGCGCGGCGGCTTTTGAATATGTAATTACCAAAATATTATACGCCGCTACACCCGATGCCACCAAATGCGCCGCACGGGCGGTTATAACCGCCGTCTTGCCGCTGCCCGGACCCGCAAGAACCATCATTGGACCGGCGGTGTGGTTTACTGCTTTTTTTTGGCTTGGGTTTAAATCTATTTTTTTCATGGTTTTAATTATACACTATAAGGCAACATTCGAAAACCCTTTATGAGCTGTGCCGTATCGCAAGAAGTGTGCGGCAGTATGCACATTTCTGAGAAGTGGCATATGCGAATATTAGAGTTTTCAGATGTTGCCATTTACGATATAATGCGAACAACTATAGTAATATTATTTGAAAATAGTTGAAAGCGAGGCACAAACATGGCACAGGCAGACAAAATCTTCATAGAAAACTGCACGCAAATCCTACAAAACGGTATTTCTGACAAAGGGCAAGCCGTACGTCCGCGCTGGGACGACGGTACTCCCGCTTATACAAAACGAATATTCGGGCTAATAAACCGATACGACTTATCGAAGGAATTTCCGGCCTTAACCTTGCGCCGCCTGGCATTCAAAAGCTGCATAGACGAAATTTTGTGGATATGGCAAAAAAAATCCAATAATGTAAACGAGCTAAAATCCCGCATATGGGACGCTTGGGCAGACGAAAACGGCACAATCGGAAAGGCCTACGGCTATCAACTTGGAATTAAGCACAAGTACCCGGAAGGCGAGTTCGACCAAGTAGACCGCGTGCTGTTCGACTTAAAAAACAACCCATCTTCCCGCAGAATTTTGACCAGTACATATGCTTTTGAAGATTTGCACGCGATGGAGCTGTACCCATGTGCATATAGCATGACATTTGGTGTTGCCAACGGGAAACTGAATGGAATGTTGCACCAACGTTCCCAGGATTTCCTTACAGCCAATAATTGGAACGTAGGGCAGTATTCCATTTTAATGCATATGTTCGCTCAAGCAAGCGGGTTGGAAGTAGGGGAGCTAGTACACGTAATCGCCGATGCACATATTTACGACAGGCATATCCCTATTATCGAAGAACTGATAAAAAAAGAACCGCGTGAAGCGGCTCTGCTAAAGATTTCGGATGTGCGGGATTTTTACAAATTTACCGTTGATGATTTTACACTGGAAGGTTACAAGCCTCACCCGTTCAAGTACACGATTCCGGTAGCTGTGTAAAAGGTTGTATTTCCAATTTTAGTTGCTGCTGAAATGTGATAATGACGCGGAATAATTCGTTGCCCCAGCTTTTTTGCAAAATGGGGTCGGTCACATTTATTGTTTCGACGCGGATATCTGTTGCGCCGTACGTTGTAATTTTCCCCTTGCCGGATAAGTCTATTATTCCCTCGGAAATAACAGGGCGGCATGGGAGCATTAACGAAAGCTCTGCCGGGTGAGTTCCTTCATATATATCGTGTACGAACACGCCTCCCTCTTTTTTCAAGCGAACTTCGCGTTTATATTGTTTTACTCCGGCTTCCGGAGGATACGCGCTTGCTATGTCCATGGAGATAGATGTTTCATTGCCTAGTATGTGGCATTCCACATCGGTAGCTTTGTACTGTTTTCCCGCGCTTTGCATGATGCCGCCAAAAGTGGGTAGATTGTGATACGCAGACTGCATTGTCCAAATGGTGTAACGTCTTTGGGAGAAGGTATCGCGGGTGTAGCTGCCCACGCCCACGTCTATCAGGAATGGTTCGTTATCGACGTATAGCGTGATACTGCCTACATCGTTGTGATTGTGGTTATCGTTGTTGTTGCCTGCTTTTACGGCAAGGCAAGTACGGATGTCGCGGGCTATAAGCACGCCTGCGCTTGGAAAGTATTTGTCAGTGGGCGAGTTTGGCTTTGCGTCAAATGCTTGAATTTCTTCCGCGTAAGAAAGTTCCGTCAGGCGTGTGTACAGCGATAAATCTTTCGATGGCGTGTAAATACCTCTGCGGCGGATTCCCTCTGCTGCAAAGGCAGATAAGTCTGCATTGCCTGTGTGCTTACCAAAGAGATATACAAGGGCGTTTGGCGGCTCGAGGATTGGCGGGCAGTCTGCGAAATTGATATAAAAATCTCCGGCTACATGCATTTGCCTTATGAAATCCGCTATGTTGTGGATTTTTTTGTTTGTGAAGCATGGGATTACGGATTTTGCAGGAAGATATGTCGCGTCCTTACCGGATTGCGAATCTGCGGGCAGCAATTTTTCCAGCATCTCCAGCGCGACGTACAGACATAACCCTGCGTGGCCGTAATACTTAGCCCCTTCGTCGCAACAACCGTCGTCACCGTAATCTTTTAGGAAGCAATTAAGACTGTGGATTGCTTTTTCACAAATTGCCATGCGCTTTTCGTCGGTATTGGGGATTAGGGCGGCTACTAAGAGCACGTTTTGCGTACACCATGGTGTCCAGTTGCACATTTTTTCGTCGCCATTGCCCATCCACCAAAAATGCTGTTCCAAATATGGGTTTATGACACGATAGTGAAGTTCGTATGATATGCGGTTTGTGATGTCCGGGGCGGCGGCTTCGAGGCTATCGCCCAGCAAGTGATAAATTAATGCGAGGCTTGCGGCTGTTTCGCAGGAGAAAAGCTCCACTACAGGGGCAGTGACGTCAGGCAGCTCAAGCACAGGTGTATCTCTAACATATGAATTGTGCGGGGGAAGCTGCCAGCCGCTTTCTTCGCAGATAGACCATACGCCGTTTATAATCGCGTCTATGTACCGCCCCTGCATAGTCACGATTTCTGCCATAACCAAGTCGTTTAGCAAATGCCTCCTTGCGAAATATTTTTCTTCAAAGAAAATGCGCGTGCCTGTGCGGGTGTAATCCAGAATATCTGTTGCTGTTATTGCAGGCCAAGTTGCTTGCAATGCGGCATCGCCCTTTTTTATTAAAGGGGTGGTTGCTGCGGTTGGGAGTGCCGTGAAATCTTGAAACATATTTACCTCCTGTCGTTAATAGAGCGGTAGCGAAACAACTCCTTGGCAAGTAAAATATTTCAACTGGTGACTCACAGTCACCAGTTGAAATTGTCAGCCGTATTCGATACAAGCCTAATGACTAAACTATTCTTCCGTACCATACAATTCCAATTGTGTAAGCGCAGGGAATGGTGACTCGTCATCTGCCTTAATCAATTTCTCCAAAACCGCATATCGCGTTACCACGGCCGGAAAGTTAAACATCTGCAACCCGGTCTTCTTCTCCGTTGCAAATGTATAAGTTGTGCCATCTTCGAAACGCAGCGTCACCTGCCGCCAAAAACTATCATGCGGGAAATCTGCCCTAAGTACAATGCCCGCGCTGTCTATTCGCACATTACGCCCGAAATCAATAGTAAATTCCGCATTAGGGTCGCGGTTAATGCCCCAGCTCTGATACGGGTATTGTCCGTGAGAGTTGTTGGCATACACACCGTCTATTGCGTTTTTCGCAAAAAATGTAGAATCGTTACGGGTTTCTACATTTGCGTATGCATGGGGATACGCACCTTTGCTGTCCTTTTGGTCGTGGGGGTTTAGTGCCAGATTGCGATACTGCTTTATTTCGTAGTCCTTGGCATAGCGCACGCTAAGATAATGCGATTTTGACATAAATGCCATGTCGGGGATGGAATTGCGCGCACCTTCGGATAGCGGAATTTCGTATTCCCATATAACATCATTTAGATAAATAAGTGACGAATCTAACGTCTCATCCAGTTTAACCACCAAAAACCTGCCCGGCGCATCCGTGGTCACTCGAATAAAATCCCCCTCCTGGTACACAAGTTCTTGCGTTGCAATAAACGCCATTTCCTCCCCTTGCGCCGCCATTGGGAGCTGATGTTCTTCATATTCATTCTTCCCCATGCGTACGGTACCGTCTTTGTCCAAAATTTCCAGCTTAATCATGTTTGGTGTCGCAGGGCTTGCAGACGTTAAATCACTCATGTTGTCCTCCTTGTTTTTTCACAAATTCCCGCGGCGAGAATCCGGTATATTTTTTAAAAACTTTGCTAAAGTAGAACGAGCTTTCAAACCCAAGTTTATCCGAAATTTCGTAAGCCTTGATGTTGCTGCCCAACAGCAACTCCTTCGCCTTTTCTATTTTTTCCGCGTTAATATATTCCACAAAACTGCACTCTGCGTGCTTGGCAAAAAGCAGGCTAATGTATTTAGGACTGTAGCCGAAAATAGCGGCTACATGTGTCAAGTCCAGTTTTTTGTCTAGATTTTGCACGATGTATCCCTTAACTTGCTCAACCACATGATTTTTTGCAAGGCCGGAATACTTTGCAAATTTGCTGAACGTTGTCAAAATTTCCCGTGCTTTTGTAAGCGATGCCGTAAGTATTTCCGGTGTAAGCTCCAGCTTTACAAGATAATCCACCGCTTGGTAATGTATCGCCTGCTTTACATATTGGTACTCTTCCACTGCCGTCAGAAGAATGAAAAGCGGAATGCGTCCGTAAATTTCTCTGCAAGACTGCATGAGTTCTAACCCGTTTTTTACGGGCATTCTTATATCGGTTATGATAAGGTCGGGGCGTTTTTCTTCTATTAATTCCAACGCGTGGCCGCCGTTACGTGCCGTTGCGCATATTTTCATGTCGTAGTCTTCCCACGGGAGCATGGATTCAAGACCCACTAACATTAGGGGTTCGTCGTCTACTAAAATTACTTTTGTCATGAGGCACCTCCGCGATACTACTTCCAGTAGTCAAAATGCAAATCATAAATCTGCACGGTGTCATTCTCTTGCACGCCAAGTTCCTCCAACCGCGCTATTATACCGCGGTCGCGCAGAAAACGTTGGAAAAATGCAAAGCCTTTTTCGTCTTCCATGTTGGTGTAGCCAAGCATACGCTCCATGCCCGGGCCTTCTACTCTGTAGAGACCTTCTTTTATCTTTTCTACTGTAATGGATTCTTCCCTGCGTTCTGATTCAAAGAATGTCTCGTAATCCGCCTCAAACTCTGCGGCAGACGGGGCGTTTCGCAATACTTCCGATGTGCCGCGTATCAATTCTGTCAATCCTTGGCTTGTGGCGGCGGATATTTTGAACATTGTCCAGCCGCGTTCTTTGATATACGCTTCCAGTTCCTGCATGTACTCCTCGTTTAGGGGCAGGTCGGTTTTGTTGGCGGCTATTATTTGCGGGCGGTTAAGCAGTGCCGGATTGTAGGCGGCAAGCTCGGCGTTTATTTTTTCGATTGCTTGTACGGGGGTGAGGTCGTCTTCCAGGCGTGCCACGTCCACCACGTGTACAAGCACGCGAGTACGCTCGATATGACGTAAAAAATCAAAGCCAAGACCCACCCCGCGGCTTGCACCTTCAATTATGCCGGGGATATCCGCCAGTACAAAATCGCTGCCGAAGTCATGCCGCACCACACCCAAGTTTGGTGTAAGAGTGGTGAACTGGTAATTTGCGATTTTTGGATTCGCGCGGGTTACACGAGAAAGCAGCGTAGATTTTCCCGCGTTGGGAAAGCCGATTATCCCCACGTCCGCAATTAATTTCAGCTCCAGTGTAACTTCGTATGTCTTTCCCGGCCTGCCGTCTTCCGCAAATTTTGGAGCTTGACGCGAGGGTGTGGCAAAATGCTGGTTACCGCGCCCGCCACGCCCGCCTTTTGCCAGACGGCGCGGTTCGCCCTCGATGTTCATGTCCGCCATTACAAGGCCTGTGGGGTTGTTATGCTCGTCCACTTCCCAGCCGTATCTAATTAACGTACCTACGGGTACCTTCAATATTAAATCTTTGCCGCTTTTGCCTGAGCATTTGCTGGTGCCGCCGTTTTCGCCCTGCTCCGCGCTAAACTTTTTTTTGTAGCGGAAATCCAGCAGCGTGTTTACACCTGTATCGGCTACGAAAATAACATCGCCGCCACGCCCCCCGTCGCCGCCGTCGGGGCCGCCCATTGGGACATATTTTTCCTTGCGGAAGTTAATGTTGCCGTTGCCGCCGGCACCGGACTCAATTGTTATTTTTACATTGTCTACAAACATTTACAGTTGCTCCTTTATCGTCGTGGATGCAGTCATTTACAGTTGCTCCTTTATCATTACTTATCCACCCCATTTTACCAGCAAATTGCCACACATGCAAAATTTACATTTTGTTCATACGTTAATAATAATGCGGTGATATAGTAGTTGCAACATGCGAAGTTTAAAGTTCAACCTATTAGTGTGGCTAAGAGGTTGAGTTTTCAGATGGCCTCGCCAACGCAAGATTGAAAAAGGTGAACTTTCTTTTTTCATCCGAATAATTGCGCCGCAAACTGGCTTTGCCTGCGCCAAGGGCATGTTCAAAGGAGGGAATGGTCACAAATGACAGAAATGGAAAAAATGCTGCAAGAATCAAAAAAAGCGTTAAACATATTCGAAGACATGAACATGGATATAGAAAAAATCCAAGAAGAAATCGAATGTGACCTAAAAAATGCAACAGAAAAAAACTCGGAAGAAACAGGCCTTCGTGCCGACTGGCTTGAGATTTTTGAACCAAAGCCTGTTGAACCGGAAGCCGAAACTCAAAATTTGTCAGCTTTCCCCACCGTCCCTGCAACTTCCGATTTTTATCGCGAAACTATAAAAAACACACATAGGGAGAAACCGTCCGGATGGTTCGCAAAAGCTGTTGCATTGTTTTTAGTGTTCACATTGGGTACAGGCAGCCTTGGTTTTGGACTGGGTGCGGGTTTTGGTTATTTCAACCGACAAAGCGTTGCTCCCGTTGTTGCAGTCGAAGAATCGCCGGTTCAGACAGGCATAGCATCTGTCAGCCATAACGTGGGAGATGCTTTGCAGCAACGTGAAGCTGCCACGTTGGCGGATATAGTGGAAGTTCTGCTGCCGTCGGTAGTGGGAGTTACTACCTATCCGGGTGAGAATGCAAGAGCGCGTTCCACTCGCTACGGGTCAGGTGTTATTTTTGCGGAAACAGATGAACGGATTTTTATTGTCACAAGCAATTACGTTGTAAGCGGCGGCAGCCGGGTTACCGTTAGCATTGATGGCAGTTTGCCAATAGACGCACATCCGTCGGGGGTGGACTCCTCTGCTGATTTGTCTGTAATTGCCGTTTACAAAACACAGCTTGCAAGCGTGGGTATCGACCGCGTGGTTATTGCCACTTTTGGCGACTCCGACCAAATGCGCGTGGGCGACACCGTTCTGGCTATAGGCAATGTTATGGGCGAAGGCAACGCCGTAACCCGCGGCGTGATAAGCGCGTCGGAAAAAACAATCACTCTGCCTAATACAGGACATCTTTTGTCGGTATTGCAGACAGACGCGGCAATTAACTACGGTAACAGCGGCGGCCCGCTTATTAATGCGCGTGGCGAAATTATCGGAATTAACATAAACCAAGCCACAGGCATAATGTTTGGTATGACATCGGTTGAAGGCATGGGTTATAGTATATCGTCAAACATTGTTGTACCTATTTTGGACGAATTGGTAAGCGGCCGACGTCCTGCACTTGGCATTATGGGGCAAACAATCCCCGAAGATTTGGCTGCGGACTTGCGAATACCACCGATTGGCGTATTTGTGGATGTAGTTATAGAAGGCAGAGCCGCATATCGCGGTGGAATGCAGGCGCATGATATTATAACAGGGTTTAACGGACAACCGGTGTTTAACTGGCCGCAGCTTGTGTATGCTATCCGTACGTCTAGGATAGGTGACCAGGTAGAAGTTCGCGTTCTGCGTAACGGAACGGAAGCAATCGCGTTGTATATTGAGCTTGATGTTATGGTAGTGGATAATTTTTAGAATGACTAGACCTCCTCGGAACGATATTCCAAGGAGGTTTGTTATATAAGCCCGTTTTTCATAGCTACTTTTAGAACCGCCCTGCTTATACCATCTATTACACCACTCAATCCTCCAACATCACTCTGCTGCATGAAGTAATTACGTATTGACAATGCAATTTCCCCATGTTATATTGCATAAAAATTAGCGGTCACCCGGCAAATTTTTAGTTGCATTTATATGTTTCAGGGGGTGTTTTATCAAATGTCTAAGTATATTCTTACACACGACATTGGTACAAGTGGCAACAAAGCTACTCTTTATGATATTGGTGGACAGTTGGCGGCATTTAGCTTAGGCAGTTATCCTACATATTATCCCGCATCACGTTTTGTCGAGCAAAAGCCCGACGATTGGTGGGAGGCGGTATGCAACACAAGCCGTGACATATTATTAAAAAGCGGTATCAACCCAAAAGATATTGCCTGTGTAACATTTAGCGGACAAATGATGGGCTGCGTACCGGTGGGCGCAAACGGAGAAGTTCTGCGGGATGCGATTATATGGGCAGATTCCCGAGCGGAAGTTCAGGAGAAGTTTTTACGCAACCGTATGGACTCGTGGGATTTTTATCGTATTACCGGACATAGACCGGCGGCGTTCTATTCGCTTGCAAAACTTTTATGGATAAAAGACAACCAGCCGCATATTTTCCAAAGTACATATAAAATGCTAAACCCAAAAGATTACATTATACATAAAATGACCGGTAGCTTTGTTACGGACTACAGCGATGCTTCCGGCACTAACTTGTTTGACCTCGAAAAGAAGAATTGGTCTTTAGACATAATAGCCGCCGCCGGTATTAGCTCTGGTCTGCTGCCGGAGTTGCTCCCTTCCACGGCTATTGTAGGCGGCATAACAAAAGAAGCTGCCATTGCAACAGGATTACCGGAAGGCACTTCGGTAATAGTCGGCGGCGGAGACGGGTCATGTGCGGCAATTGGGGCAGGAGCGGTACGAGAAGGCGACGTGTACGCGGCAATCGGTTCGTCGTCGTGGATATCAAATGTTAGTCGCGCTCCGGTTTATGACCCGGAGCAAAAGACTTTCAACTGGGTGTCCCTCGACAAAGATTTTTACAATCCGTGCGGTACAATGCAAGCGGCAGGATATTCCGTTAGCTGGCTTAAAGACAATATTTGCGACAACGAGACAATAGAAGCATTGGCATCGGGCAAAGATGTGTACAGCTTGATAGGTGAAAAGGTATCTGCCACGGCACCGGGTGCAAACGGGCTGGTGTTTCTGCCTTATTTATTGGGCGAACGCGCGCCACGCTGGAACTCTCGCGCCCGAGGCGGTTTCCTTGGCCTGACAATGACTCATACAAAAGAGGATATGATGCGCGCCGTACTGGAAGGCGTCGGATACAACTTAAAAATAATTATGGATTTAATAAGCCAGCGTGAAAAAGTGCATGACATAATTGCGATAGGTGGCGGAGCAAAAAGCGGCGAGTGGCTGCAAATTTTTGCCGATATCTGGGAAGTTCCTATACGGGTACCTATATATTTAGAAGAAGCTACGTCAATGGGCGCGGCAATTTGTGCGGGTGTAGGTTTGGGCGTATTTGAAAACTTCGAAAAAGCTCGCGAATTTAACAATATAACAAAGACAATTTATCCGCAGGCAAAAAACGCGCCTGTTTACCGCGAAATGCGCGAGCTATTCGAGCGGTTGTATGTAGCACTTGAGCCGTGTTTTGATTCGTGGCCGACGGGTAGCTAATGCAACATTATAAAATGTTAGAAGGAGAAAACAATGGATTCTGAATACAGGATTGAAATGAACAACATGTCAAAGAGTTTTGGGGGTATCAAAGCCTTACAAAATGTTAGCTTTAGCGTAAAACCGGGAGAGATTCATTGCTTGGTGGGCGAAAACGGAGCAGGAAAGTCCACTTTGATGAAAATCCTCTCCGGCGCGTACAAAATGGACTCTGGGGCTATTAAGATAGACGGCAAGCCCGTGGAAATAACGTCTCCGCGTCAAGCGATTCAGCTTGGTATCGGCATAGTATATCAGGAATTTGAACTTGCGGACGAATTAAGCGTTGCGGAAAATATCTTCCTCGAAAGCCTTAATAAAAATATCTTGGTTAACTGGAAAAAACTAAACCAAGAAGCTGGGGAGATAGTACGCAGCATAGGCTTTAACATTAACCCCAAGGCGATAACCAAAAACTTGAGCGTCGCGTATAAGCAAATAGTTGAGATTGCCAAAGTAGTATCAAAAAATGTGCGTATTCTAATATTGGACGAACCAACAGCGGTGCTTAACGACAGCGAAGCAGAAGTGCTGTTCCAACTTCTGAAACGCTTGAAAGAAAAAGGCGTAAGCGTTATCTACATATCACATCGATTAGATGAAATATTCAAAATAGGCGACACCGTAACCACGCTAAAAGACGGCGAAATTACTGGTGTAAACCCTGTTTCAGAAATGACTGTCGACAAAGTAATAGAGCTAATGATTGGGCGCGAACTTTCCGACAAGTACCCCAAGAGGGATGTCGAAATTGGTGACGAGATTATCCGGGTCGAAGGGTTTTCCGACGGCAGTATGTTCCACAACGTGTCTTTCTCTGTACGCAAGGGCGAAGTTTTAGGGTTCGCCGGGCTTGTGGGCAGTGGGCGCACAGAAGTTGTGCGGGCACTATTCGGTGCGGATAAGCGCAAGGCCGGAAAAATATTTTATGAAAATAAACCGGCAAATTTCCGCTCGACAGTAAGCGCGGTTCGCGGCGGAATTGCCCTGATTCCGGAAAACAGAAAGGAGCAAGGACTGGTTCCGGCTCTAAACATAAAGAAAAATATCACATTAACCAATCTAAAAAAGGTAACAAATTTCTTTGGTATTTTTAACAGCAAGAAGGAGGTAGAAATCGCATCGGAGCTTGCGAAAAAGCTGACAGTTAAATGCGATGGAATTGAAGCTAATGTGTTTAGCCTAAGCGGCGGTAACCAACAAAAAGTAGTTATCGCCAAATGGATGAACACCGACTCAAAAGTAGTAATAATGGACGAACCGACACGGGGCGTTGACGTTGGTGCTAAAACAGAAATATACGGACTAATCAACGAATTGGCCGCTGAGGGAAACGCAATCATTCTGATATCGTCCGAAATGGTTGAACTTATCGCAATGTGTGACCGTTTGCTGGTCATGAACGAAGGTATAGTAAAGGGCGAATTGCAAAAGAGTGATTTTTCCGAAAAAAACATTATGCAATTAATAGTGGAGGAAAACTAATATGGACAAAAAATTTGGATTTGGACCTAGGTTAAAAGGAATTGACTGGATGGATTTACTCAGAAACTATCTTGTGGTCTTTGTTGCCATTGTACTGCTGATTGTTTCAAGCCAACTATCCGACGCGTTTTTGACCACCCAGAATATCTTTAACCTGCTAAGGCAGCTTGTGCCTCCTACGCTTATTGCTATGGGTATGCTGTTTGTTATTATGACCGGCGGTATAAACCTTTCTGTAGGTTCCGTTGTGGCTATGGCGTCTGTATTTACGGCACATTTGCTTTATGGCGGACATAGTCTCTTTGTTACTGTTTTGCTGGTTATTTTGTCTTCTGCCGTGTTTGGTGTTTGTCTAGGGTATTTAGTGGCGTACAGGCGGCTTGCGCCCTTTGTTGTTACCCTTGCGGGTATGACTATCGCGAGGGGTATCGCCTTCATTGTTTCGGGCGGGATGCCCCGCAGGATTATGAGTCCTACTTTGCGCAGCTTTGCGGTAGACAGCTTTTTGGGCATTCCCGTTCTTGTATGGTTTGCGGCGGTTATTGTTATTATTCTGGGGCTTGTGCATAGGCATACGTCTTGGGGGCGGCTTGTTCAAACCATAGGCAGTAACGAAACAGCGGCAAAACTTTCCGGTATCAGAACCAACTATTATAAAGTAAGCGTGTATGTTCTGAGTTCGGTACTTGCCGGTATCGGCGGCGTGATAATAGCTTCAAGAGTAGGCATGGGAAGCCCCCTCGCAGGCTACATGATGGAGCTTGACGCAATTGCCGCGGTTGTAATAGGCGGAGCAAGCCTGGCAGGCGGAAACGGTAAGGTACTCAATACCTTAATGGGCGTGTTGGTGCTTGGTATGATTGGCAATATCATGAACCTTATGAACATTTCAAGCCATCCGCAGCAGGTGCTTCAAGGTGTAATTATCATTTTAGCTATCCTTATGCAAATGAACCGCAAAGGCGGCAAGGATATCACATCATCTTCAATGGCTTAGCAACCCCACGGGGTAAATATATGCTAAAAAAATAAGGAGGAAATATCAAATGAAAACAGTAAAAATTGCAGTAAGTATCCTATTGCTTGTGTGCCTGGGTTTCGTGTTTGCGGCGTGCGGCACAGACGATCCGGCACCAGCACCGGCACCGGGCAGCGCAGCTGTTGGCGCAGGAGCAGGTAATCACGCGGTTATCGCAGAAGTATCGGACATCAGAGTAGGTTTTTCCATCAAAAACAGACACAACCCATACCTGATTGCCATGTATGAAACAATGCAAGAGCAAGCGGCAGAACTTGGGTTCCAACTTCTGACCCGTAACGCCGGCGGCGACATGGTACAGCAGCAAATGGATGTAGAATCTCTAATTGCCGCGGGTGTAGACGTAATCGTAATGGACGCGCAAGACCCCATTGCGGCAATCGCAAAATCCGAATACATCGCGGCCCACGGTATTCCTTTGTTCTTGATGAACGCAGGCGTTGACCCGGCTTCCATTTTTGTAACATTGGTTCAATCTAACAATGTTGGGCTTGGCAGCGCGGTTGGCGAATGGGTAGCGGACCAAGTTTCCGGCGAAATAAGAATCGGCTTACTATCCGGTAACCCTGGCAACATGGTAGGATTCGCACGCAGAAACGGCTTCATCCAAGGTATATCAGAACGCCAGCTTGCAAGAGACAACGCCACAAATTTTAACGTACTTACACATCAGTGGGGCAACTGGTCAGCAGAAATCGGACTTGAAGCGGCAGAAGATATGCTGGTTGCGGCACCTAACATCAACGTAATTTTTGCGGAAAATGACGCAATGGCAATGGGCGCGATTACCGCTGTTCAAAACGCGGGCAGAGCGGGCGAAGTAATAATAGTAGGTATCGACGGTATGCGCACCGCGCTTGAAATGATTGACGAAGGCAGTTACGGCGCGACAGGCGTAAACAGCCCAATCGAATTGGTAAGACTTACAATGGGCATCGTAGTTGACTACATGACCGGTACAAACCGTAATGTTCCCGCACTTATCAACACAACACCAGGAATTGTACACGGCGGCAATGTAGCTGTAAGCTGGGATTTATCATTCTAGGATAGCAGGTGAATCGCAATGAAAATGATGATTGACGGCAAACGCGTTGATGCCAAAAACGGTGCGACTATAAATATTGTAAATTCTGCAACACAGGAACATATTGACACCGTTCCGGCGGCAACCGAAGAGGATGTACTTGCCGCAATTGCGGCGGCACAGGAAGGTAAGAAAAGCTGGGGCGCATTGCCGCAGTATAAGCGTAGCGAAATTTTATTTAAATGCGCGGAAGCCATTGAGAAAAATGTGGAAGAACTGGCGCAAATGCTAACCCGCGAAATGGGCAAGGTTATATCTGAGTCCCGTCCCGAAGTAGCATGTACGGCACAAATTTTCCGCGGATTTGCCGAAATGGCAAACCATTTGTATGGGCAAACCATGCCGGAGTTCCAAAACGGCTCGGAAACGGATATCATTTTTACAAAAAGGGAGCCTCTTGGGGTAGTTGCATGTATTACACCGTTTAATTATCCCGTTGAGCTTTGCTATCATAAGGTTGCCGCGTCGCTTGCGGCGGGTAACGTTGTTATTATTAAACCAGCCTCTGACAATCCAATGACCATTATGCGTGTTGCCGAGCTTTGCTGGGAAGCCGGTGTTCCGGGTAATGTTCTGCAATTGGTAACAGGCAGCGGTGCATCAATTGGGCATGTTCTTTCGACATCAAAGGATATTGACGCGATTAGCTTTACGGGAAGTACAGAAGTGGGCGTTCATGTTGCCGAACTTGCGGCCAAAACATTAAAACACATGCATCTCGAATTGGGCGGAAACGACCCGCTGGTTGTTTTTGAAGACGCGGACATGGAGCTTGCGGTAGAGGAAACTGTTTCCGGGCGCATGAAAAACGCGGGGCAAACCTGTTGTTCGCCAAAGCGTTTTATAGTTCACTCGTCGATAGCGGAAGAATACACCAACAAAGTTGTCGAGCGGATAAAGCAACTAAAAATGGGTTGCCCGTTTGATGAAGCAACCGAAATGGGTTCGCTTATCAACCCAAAAGCCGCGGAAGATGCGCTAAAGCAGGTTGAACATACTATATCTCAAGGTGCAAAGTGCATACACGGCGGTAAGCTGTACGATAAAACGTATTTCGAACCTACCGTGTTAACCGGCGTAACCCGTGATATGGACATCGCCCGCGACCTTGAAGTATTCGGCCCTATTTTCCCGATAATTACATTCGATACCTTCGACGAAGCGATTGAAATCGCAAACAACACAATTTATGGGTTGCAAGGTGGCGTAATAACCAAGGATTTTTCCAAAGCAATACGCGCGGCCTCTGCAATTAAGGTTGGTGGCATTGTAATAAATGGCAGCGGTAACTACCGCAACATTGACCAAGCCTTTGGCGGTGTTAAGATGAGCGGCATCGGACGTGAAGGTGTTAGCTGTACTCTTCAGGAAATGACACATGTCAAATCATATATTTTGAAAAATATCATGGTTGATAAGTAGTCGGATTTTAGGCACACACAAAAAGCCACGTTGTTGCGAGATGCTCCTGCAATAACGTGGCTTTTTTATATAAATGTGCGCGTTCCGTGGCATCATACCAACTTGCAATCAAATTGCTATACGCTTCGACATTTTCAACTGGTTAGTCACACTAACCAACTGAAATCTCCACCGACATGTAAAATTACCCCATCACCCCAAAAGCAAAAATGGCCGCAACTGCTATGCATGCAATTATCATTAAAAAGTTAGTGACGAAGTTTGATTCGTTTTTTTGTGGTAGTTCCGCACGCCGGTCTACTTCTGCAGGGGCGCGTTTTTTGATTTTTCGTAAGTTAAAGTCATTTACTATTTTCTCTGCTTCGGCAACAAAATCCACTGGCATGTTTTCCGGCTGGGTGTTTGGGTTTACTATAAAGATTGCTTGCTCGTACCATTTGTTCGCGCCGCCTTTGACCAAAACTACGCGTTCTGTTTTTCCTACCATGGATTTTCTCCTTCTCGATTTTATAACAAAATTCTAGCCAAAGGCGCGCAAAGTTATACTTTATATGGTAGAATAAAGCAAAAGCGTAAAGGAGAATTTTAAATGGATCAAATGACCCAAAACCGCCTGTTCATGCACTGTCCGTCATTTTTCGAAAAAATGGCAGAAAGCGACCAAGCAAAGGGCGTAACCCCGCCGCCTTTCGGCAAGCCCATCGTTGGCGAAGTATTTACCCTTCCGTCCTTTGATGGCATTACAAACGCAACATACGAAAGCCTTTTGGATACTCGTCGCAGCGTTCGCAGTTACTCGGACAAGCCAATGACACAAGAGCAGCTTGCGTTCATGCTGTGGAGCGTAAACGGCATACAGGACGTACGCAATAACGTTGGTACGCTTCGTCCCGTACCAAGCGGCGGCGCGCGCCATCCGTTCGAAACTTATATCACTATAAAAAATGTCGAAGGCTTAGCACCCGGCTTATATCACTACTTACCCGCAGAAAGCATTGGCGAAAAAACTGTAAAAATTCAACGCCTTGGCGACATTCCAAACTATGACGAAGCCATAACAGGCATGGTAGCAGGCCAAGCATGGGCGGCAAAGGCTCCTATTGTACTGTTCTACAGCTGTGTGCCGTACAAGGCAGAATGGCGTTACCACGAACTTGCGCATCGTGTTGTGCTTATCGACCTTGGCCACGTGGGGCAGAACGCCATGCTAAGTGCGGCGGCATTGGGGTTAGGCAGTTGTTGTATGGCGGCCTATAGCCAAAAACCAAGCGACGAACTGATAGGCCTTGACGGCATAAACGAGTACACAGTGTACGGTGTGGCAGTTGGAACCGAGCAACAGTAATTTTCATTGACAAATATTAAAAAGGTTGATATTGTACTGGTTAGCATAGAAGCCCAAGCTCGGCTTCTTACATAACTTAAAACTTGAAGGGAGATTATTGTATGGACAATAATTCTAAAGCAGAAAAAAGGGCTGCATTTTGCACGGCATTCATTACAGCATCCACAATTTTTATCATGGGCTTTGTAAATGGTATGGCATTACATACCTATCAACTGTCTGCAATGGTTACGGCGCAATCCGGTAACGTTATTTGGATGGGGCTTAACCCTGTGTTCGCGCTCACGCACGATTCGGCATATTGGGGTGCATTTGCGTCCACCTTGATGCTGTTCTTTGGCTTTGTTTTTGGTTGCGGCTTTGCGGTTATGACGCTTGCCAAGTTTAAAAACAAACTGCATCAATTCTTTTTTAACTGGGCGTTTTTCGCGCTCCCGGTCGCACTTTACCCGTTCTACATGCAATTCATTAATTCTCAGTTCGCTTTCCTTATGATGGGTCTGTCCGCTGGTTTTGGTGTTGGTTTCTTCCGTAGGATGTACCACCTAGACCAAATTAACAACGCGATGGCCACAGGTTCTGTTCGCTTCCTTGGCGTTCATTTTGCGGGCGCGTTTTTGAAAAAGAATAAAGCTGAAATTTTCACACTTTGGATATTTGTAATCTGCGTACTCATGTTCTCGCTTGGTGCGGCGTTGTTTGCATTTACATCTCACCTTGACTATTCTTTCGGTATAGTTTCAGAACAAGTTCATCGTCTGTTTGTACGTGAAGACCACGCGTTGTTCTCCATCGCACATATCACTCTTATTGTGATTTGTATAATACCGATGTTCTTTGCACCTGGTACGATAATTAAGAATAAGTAATACGCTTCCTGCAGACGATATATTAACAATCAACTAAGAGCCTGTTTACGCAGGCTCTTTAAAAATAAAAGGAGCGATTGTGTATGAACAAAACAAAGATGCTGGTTGCTTTGGCTTTTGTACTTGTATTTATCCTTGCGGTACCTGTAATGGGGCAGGCGAGTGGAGATATTCGTGTTACAGTTGACGGTGTGCAAGTTCATTTTGCCCAGAAAAATCCGGTAATTGTAGAAGATAGAACCCTTGTGCATGTGCGTGGCGTGTTTGAGCATTTGGGTTTTGCGGTAAATTGGGACGGTGCCACGCGCCAAGTTATTCTTACTAACCCGAACTACCATATTATTGTTACCATCGGCAGTAATTCATTTACAACGAATGCTATAACCCATAGCCTTCCTGTGCCTGCTCAAATTATCGATGACTTCACTATGTTGCCAATCGCGCCTTTGATGCAGAGCATGGGCTTTAATGTAAGTTGGGATGGCAGCGCAAGGACGGTTGTTATTGTATCGCCTGAAGTTCCTCCGGTACAGCAGCCTCCGCCGGTTGAAGACCCGCAGCCGGAAGAGCCCGAATATGAAGAACCTCAAAATGAAGAACCTCAAGAAGAAGCACCGGTAGAAGAGGATGAAGAGGAAGAGTATCCCGAGGAAGAGGATGAAGAAAAAGAACATCCCGAGTATGTAACAATCCGCGGAATTAGGATTCCTACAAACCAAGTAGTACTTTATCTGGAATCTATGTGGCTGACCGACGAAGATGTTGCTCCGCTAAGGTATATGACACATTTGAGAGAGCTTCGCCTTGGTGACAATGACATTAGGGATTTGTCGTTTTTAGAAGGGATAGAAACTTTGCAGATGTTATGGTTAAATAACAACCATAATATCGGTGATATATCACCACTGGCGGAATTACCCAATTTATGGTTCTTGGATTTGAGCAATAACCCTTCTATATGGAATTGGGAATATGTAAGGCATATATCGGATGTTGTCGGTGATGTGTGGTGGTAAATTTGTAAATTTGAGAAACCTGTCGTTGTTGGATTAAGTTCGACAAAGGCAGGTTTTTTTCAAACAATAGTCTATGGACATACTGTTATATATGATGTATAGTAAAATCCAAATATTACTACTGAAAGAAGGTACACTATGTCAAAAATTGTAATCATAGGTGCGGGAGCCGTTGGCTCGGCCACCGCATATGCAATGGCTCTTGGCCGCGTATGCAACGAACTTGTTTTAATTGATGCAAACCATGAAAAAGCCGAAGGGGAGGCAATGGACATTAACCACGCGCTGCCCTATTTGCATGGTATGAAGGTGTTTGCAGCCGGTTACGAATACTGCCGGGACGCGGATATTATCGTAATATCAGCAGGGGTAGGACGCAAGCCGGGAGAATCCAGGCTGGACTTGGCTGCAAAAAACGCGTCCATTTGCAAGGAAATAGTTGACGAAGTAATGAAGCATTACAACGGTGGTGTGTTTGTAATTGCAACCAATCCCGTGGATGTTATCACTGCCAAAATTGCAGAGTGGACGGGCTTGCCGCCAAACAAAATCGTTGGCACTGGTACGACTCTTGACACAATCAGGCTGCGTAGCGAGCTTGCCGCGCTGTTTGACATAGACGTGGAAAGCGCGCAGGGCTATGTACTGGGTGAACATGGAGATTCGCAGTTTATTTCGTGGGAGCTTTCCAATATTGCGGGCATTAAAGTGAACGATTATGCAAAAATTGCAGGTGTCAACCTCGACGACGAGCGCAAGGCTAAACTTTACCAAGATGTTAAAACCGGTGGTGCGGCTGTTATAAAAAGGAAGGGCTACACCAACTCAGGCATTGCTGTGTGTATAAGTACGTTGGCGCAGAGTATTTTGGGCAACCGCAATACGATACATACCGTCGGCACTGTGCTTAGCGGACTCTATGGTATAGATGGTGTCGCACTGAGCGTACCATGCGTAATAGGGCGCGATGGCGTTGTAAAGCAAGTAGAATGTCCGCTACCCGAGGGGGAAGTGGAACTGCTAAAACATTCTGCGCAGCAGATTAAGGAAATTTTGGATAGCCTGTAATTGCTTCAGTAGATAGGACAAGAGGATTGGCAGAAATGGGCGGTGTGCGTCCGGTGATGTGGTTGAATCTTGTTAATGATTAAATTTACATTAATGTAGGAGGAACATGTAAAATGCAAACTAAAAATCAAGCCCTGCTAAACTGGGTAGAAGAAATCAAAACCCTATGCAAGCCGGATGCTGTCTACTGGGCAGATGGCTCGCAAGAAGAATACGATCGCCTTATAAAGGAAATGACTGAAAGCGGCATGTGTACGCCACTTAACCCGGACAAACGCCCGGGCTGCTATCTTTTCAGAAGCCATCCATCGGATGTTGCCCGTGCGGAGAACCGCACTTTTATCGCGTCCAAGTTGGAAAAGGACGCAGGCCCCACCAACAACTGGGTAGACCCAGACGAGCTGAAGGCCGAAATGACCAAACTCTACGACGGCTGCATGAAAGGCCGCACCATGTATGTAATTCCGTTTTGCATGGGGCCGCTGGGCTCGCCCATATCCAAAATAGGGGTGGAGATTTCCGACAGTCCGTATGTGGTGGTTAATATGGGCATTATGACTCGTATGGGTAAGTCCGTGTTGGAGGAACTTAGCGAAACAGGCGAATTTGTAAAATGCTTACACTCCGTGGGTAAGCCTCTTGAACCGGGCGAAAAGGACGCGGACTGGCCTTGTGTACCAGATGTTAACGCAAAGTACATCAGCCACTTCCCTGAAGATAGAATGATTTGGTCGTTTGGGTCGGGCTACGGCGGTAACGCGCTGCTTGGTAAAAAATGCTTTGCTCTTCGCATAGCAAGTGTACAAGCCCGCGACGAAGGCTGGCTTGCGGAACATATGTTAATTCTAAAACTCACAAGCCCCGGTGGCGAAGTCAAATATATTTGCGCGGCATTCCCGTCTGCGTGTGGTAAGACTAATTTGGCAATGCTTGAGCCCACAGTTCCCGGCTGGAAAGTGGAAACGGTAGGCGACGATATTGCATGGATGAAATTTGGCAAGGACGGCAGGCTGTATGCCATCAACCCCGAAGCTGGCTTCTTTGGCGTAGCCCCGGGGACGTCCATGGACTCAAACCCCAACGCAATGCGTCAATTGCAAAAGAATACACTCTTTACCAACGTGGCATTAACCGATGACGGCGATGTTTGGTGGGAAGACTGCGGTACCCCGGCACCCGCTCATCTAATCGACTGGCAAGGGCAGGACTGGACTTCCGATTGCGGACGTTTTGCGGCACACGCCAATGCGCGATTCACCACACCGGCAAGCCGCTGTCCCGTTATAGCTCCAGAGTGGGAAAACGGTGCGGGTGTGCCTATCTCTGCCATTTTGGTTGGCGGACGCAGACCCACAACTATTCCGCTGGTGACAGAAAGTTTTGATTGGGCGCATGGTGTTTTCCTCGGGTCTATTATGGGGTCAGAAATAACTGCCGCTGCTGTTACCGACAAGGTAGGGCAAGTGCGCCGCGACCCATTTGCGATGCTGCCATTTATGGGATATCACATGGGGGATTATTTAGGGCATTTGCTGAGTATCGGTAAAAAGACAGACGCGGACAAACTGCCGCGTATTTATCTTGTAAACTGGTTCCGCAAAAACAGCGACGGCAAGTTTATATGGCCGGGCTTTGGAGAAAATTCCCGTGTGCTCAAATGGATAGCGGAACGGCTTGACGGTACAGGCTGCACACAGGAAACGCCTATTGGCAACTTGCCCGCGCTTGATGCAATTGACCGCAGCGGTATAAATGTAAGCGAAGCGGAAATGGCAGAGTTGCTGCATGTGGATAAAGATGCGTGGCTTGCGGAAATTGAGTCGATAAAGGAAAGCTATGCAAGCTATGGCGCACAGCTACCCGATGAGTTGAAAAACGCGCTTGCAACACTTGAGACTGCGTTGAATATGTAGAGATAAAAAAACGCCCAACCGCATCATGCGGATTGGGCGTTTTTGCCAAGTTTCCAGTATGCTACTGCAATACCAACCGATACTGCAATACTTGCACCCGCCACACTGTATTTTACAATGCGCTTGCGACGGGCTTGTTTTACTGTGGTAACATCGGCGGTTTCGGCTTCGTAAAGGAAGTAGTCGTCTATGTCGCCTATGGAGATTAGGAGGTTTTCGGCTTTGCTCATATCAAAACACCTTCCTTTTCTAAATGGGTTTTCAGTTTCTTTCTGGTGCGGAAGAGCAGGGATTTTGTTTTGCTGTCGCTCATGTTAAATCGGGCGCATATTCCGGCTATGCTTTCGCCGTGAAAGTAGCGTAGTACAAACACTACTCTTGCGGTCTGGTCCAAACTGCCTAAAAATTCGTTTATGGCCTCGGATACAATGCGAGAGTCATACTCCGCCTCGGGAATGCCACCTATAGGGGAGGGGATACAGTCTTCGAGTTCGCTAAGCATAAGCGGGGTTTCGCCGCCGCCGCGCCGCTCCGTACTCTTAGACCGCCACTTGTTTATAGCCAAGTTTCGTGAAATTTTGGCAAGAAACGCACCAAGCATGGCAGGGCGGCCAGGAGGAATAGCGCGCCATGCCCGCAGCAAGGTGTCATTTACACATTCTTCAGCGTCTTGGTTGTTATATAGAATGTTCATGGCAGAGCGCATCAGGCGGTTGCCATATTTGCGCTTTGTATGGTCAAGTGCCTCTTCGCGTCGTTCGAAGAACAGGTCGAGGATTTGGTTGTCGTCCAAGTTTGGCCCTCCTTGGATGTGTCTTCACCTATATAGACAAGAGAATTTTAAGTTGGTTGCATTCTACTCCCAGTTTCCCCAAATTTCCGGACAGTATCCAACCGTAGCTTTCTTGCCGTTACGTACAATTGGTGTTTTAAACATAGCCGGAGCGTCCATAAGCCGTTCCTCAATATCGTTGTTTGCTAAATACTTGATATTTTGGCGTTCGTACTCTTTGGATTTTTCGTCAACCAAAGCATCAACACCCCCCAAGGCGGATTTCACCGATTGAAATTCGCCTTTGCTCATGCCGTATTTTACGATGTCGATAAGCTGGAACTTTATCTTACGCTCCTTGAAATACCGCTCTGCCTTTTTTGTATCAAAGCATTTTCCTTTGCCAAAAATTTGAATGTTCATATCGAATCTAAAAATTATCCAAAATCAAACTAAACCCGTCGTCCCCGGCAATAACCCGTGGCAACGAACCATCCCAAGTTTCAATAGCAAGCTGACGCAGCATGATTTCCCTAACTTCCGGGGTCAATTCGTCCCATACTTCCATCATTACGGCAATAGAATCCGCGTCTGCTTGGGCGGCAATTACCAACGCCTCACCCTCAAGTCTTGCCACGTCTCTTTGAAGCTCTGCACGCATCCTGTCGGTTTCGATTTCGATACGGGTCTGCTCTTGGAACTCTCGCGCAACAATTCGCGCATCAACCGCTTGACGGAACGCTTGCGAAAACTGCAATCCTTCAAGTGCGATATTTGTAATTGTGATATGAAAATTAGGCGCGTTAGGAAGAAGCCTGTTCATAACTTCGCCTTCTATTTGATAAATATTTTCTATCAAATAAGTGGCTGTCCTTGCAGAAATACTGTTCAAAATTTGCTGGTTGAACATAGCGTGAATCATTGACTCGAGCTGCTCGAGCGTACCAAACTCCCTTGCAATGTACTGCACAGATGCTGGGTTTATACGATACTGTATGGATATTTGTCCTTGGATATTTTGTGCGTCAATACTGTACGCGCTAAATATCATATTGGCTTCACGCACTCGTATGTCAAACACTTCAACATCGTGGATAAACGCAAGCCTGACATTTAACCCGCCCGGTGTAATAGTTTCTGTAATATGTCCAAAGCGGCGAACTACACCAACCGTTCCGTCCTGGATAATATTAACCGAAGATATAAACACACCCAGCGAGAATATAAGCACCACTATACCAGCTAAAAATATAACAAGTTTCTTTTGGGGTTTGCCCCCCAGGGGTACAACTTTCATTTTTATCTTCCTTTCTTAAATGACTTCTTGAAAAATATAACGGACGGCCATAAGCCGTCCGCCATGGTGTTCGTATTATGCTTTTAGAATATCGAATAAGCCGCAACAATACTTACAATCGTAATAGAAACAGTCGAAACCAACTTAAACATGGTGTTGAGCGACGGGCCGCTGGTGTCCTTAAACGGGTCGCCGATTGTATCGCCGATTACCGCCGCCTTATGGTTATCCGAACCCTTGCCGCCAAACGCGCCGCCTTCGATAAATTTCTTAGCGTTGTCCCAGGCACCGCCGGCATTATTCATAAACACTGCCACAAGGAAGCCCACTACCGTAGCACCGCCGATAAAACCAACAACGCCTTCCACGCCAAAAATCATACCTGTGATAATGGGCAGTATAACCGCGAGCAGCGTAGGCGCAACCATTTCGCGCAGCGCGCTCTTTGTACAAAGGTCTACACATGCGGCGTAGTCCGGGTCTGCTTTTTCTTCCATTATGCCAACAATTTCTCTAAACTGGCGGCGAACTTCTTCTACTATGCTTTGTGCCGCGCGTTGTACCGCACCCATTGTCATGGCCGCAAACGCAAACACCAGCATCGCGCCAAGGAAAACGCCTATTAGAACAGATGGGTTGTTAAGCCCGAGGTTAAGTGCAAAACCTTCCGGTGCGATATACCTGTATCCGCCGCCGGGCAAAATTTCGCGTATCGCTTCTCCGCCATGCACGGCAGACCATCTGGTGGCAATATTAATATAAGAAACCAACAATGCCAAAGAGGTAAGCGCGGCAGAACCAACTGCAAATCCTTTACCTGTTGCCGCGGTGGTGTTGCCAAGTGCGTCAAGCGCGTCTGTGCGTTCGCGTACTTCCGGAGGCATGTGGCTCATTTCCGCAATGCCGCCCGCGTTATCCGCCACAGGGCCGTATGCGTCTGTGGCAAGGGTTATCCCCAAGGTAGAAAGCATGCCTACCGCAGCAAGACCTATCCCGTACAGCCCGAATGAGAAGTCTACACTATACGTCGCGGCAGCCGTATCCATAGTACCGCCGGACGCTATAAAGCTTACAACAATTGCCACTACGATAATGATAATAGGTGCGATAGTGGATTTCATTCCCAAAGAAAGGCCTGCAATTACAAGTGTTGCCGCACCGGTTTCGGTAGCCTTGGACAACTCCTGAGTAGGCTTGTAATGGGTAGATGTGTAATACTCCGTAAAATACGCAATAAGCACACCTGCCAAAACACCTGTTACGATGGAAATATAAAGCCCCCACCAGTTACCTGCCATATTACGCATGATAAACCACGTAAGCGGTGCGAACAGGACTACAGCCAAACCGGATGCCGTATAAGTCCCTGTGCGAAGCGTCGTAAGAAGCTGCGCCTGAGTAGCATTTTCTTTGGTGCGGATAAGGAATGTACCCACCAAAGACGCAAGCATACCCACAACGGCCAAAGCAACCGGCAAAAACATTGCCGCCATAACCATGTCCATACCCGCACTCATAAACGCCGCATAACCCAGCGCGATACCCGCGTGCATGGATTTGATGTAACTTTCGTATAAGTCTGCACCCATGCCGGCAACGTCGCCTACGTTGTCGCCTACATTATCTGCAATGGTAGCAGGGTTGCGTGGGTCGTCTTCCGGGATGCCCGCTTCTACTTTACCAACAAGGTCTGCGCCAACGTCTGCCGCTTTTGTAAAAATACCGCCGCCCACACGGGCAAACAGCGCGAAAACAGCTACACCAACGCCGAACATAACCATGTTTTCTGCAATGGCGTAGGGGTGGAGGTTAAATCCGAAGCGCAAAAGCAAGAACCAAACCGAAACGTCCAAAATAGACAAGCCCACCACGGTAAAGCTAAGCACGGTACCCGACGCAAATGCGACTTTAAGCCCTTGGTTAAGGCTTTCACCCGCAGCATTGGCGGTACGCACGTTAGCACGTGTGGCAATGCGCATCCCTATATAAGCGGAAAGCTGAGAAAAGATACCGCCAGACAAGAACGCAAACGGTATAAACGGTGACACGTGACCAAGTATCGCTAGTATCGCCAGAATTGCGACTATAACTATGTAGATAACGGATACTACCCTAAACTGACGCTTGAGGTACGCGCCGGCACCCTCGCGAATGGCGGCGGCAAGTTTTTTCATTCTGTCGTTGCCCTCGCTAAACGCCATAACCTTGCGGCCTTGCATGAAGGCGAAGCCAAGCGCAATTAAAGCACCCACTACGCCGATGATAAATGCGGTGTCGAAATTCATTATAATTTCTCCTTCCGAGATTTTTTCTGCGGTTTATTCTAATGCCGCAGGCGTGACTTTGTCAATGTTATTTGTCCCGGAGACAGCAAAGGTTTTGAGGACTTTGTGCCTAGTAGAAAGGGGTAAACTAAGAATAATTATGCACTTTAACCAAAGCCTCGTCATTCTAAACTTGATTCGGAATGACGAGGCTTTGGTTTGTTCCATAACAGTTACATAGGTACATATTTATTCGTGAAAATGACTAATATTGGCCTTCTTCGATTAGTGCAAGTACAGTTTCAAGCGCGTCCATACCGGGGCGGTTAAAGTGGTGGGGGATTGTCCCGGCTTCCAGCGGGCGACCTCGCGCATCGGTTATGTAAAAAATATCGAAGTAGAATACTATGCCTGTATTTGGCATTAGCACCGAGGTGCGAGGGCCTCCCATAACGCCGCCTGTTGTATCGCCTACATGAGTGGCAAATCCTATTTCCATTGAGTACCATGCTGCCCCTTGTGCGGCAGAACCCATTCTGTGGTCTGTCAGCATCCATATCTTGCCGTTGAAAGGGGGCTGGTTATCAAATCTTGCATTGTTTGGTTGGATTCCTCTACGGCGGGCAATGGGGTTGCCGGAAGGGCCTCCATAATGAAGCCTTTCGAAATCCGGCAGATGAGCATAGAGGAGGTCGTGTTCTGCCAAAACTTCGCTAACCGGACGATAAGCTTCTGTAATTGCCCGGAAACCACTCATGGTTGTGGACGCAAACAAAACGTCTCCAAACCTGCGCACATATGGCCCATCCATGAAAAAGTGAAAACTTAATGGGTCTTCTATGGCTTCTGCTAAATGAGGTCTTAGCAAAATATTCAGGAATTGATTAATATCGCCACCCTCGTTACCCCGCAGGTCTATTATAAGATGCTCAAAGTCCGCTATTTCACTATAAAAATTGAAAATTTGCGTTTGATGGCTCAAGAGCGTAACAAACGAACCCGCAAATATATAACCGATTCTGCCTTCTTCAATAACTTGGGTAAATGCAGTAGTGTTTCTAGGTTCGTTATCACCGAGTAATATGCCGAATATACGATTGCTTGCCGGTTGCTCCAGACCATCCACTACTGTTTGCACTGCCTCTATAAAGGTGGTTTGGTCTTGGCTTCTTGCCTGACCATAAAACCGCAATGCTAATGGCGTGTGCAAAAGTTGAATGTTCATCACGCGATGTGGGCCGCTATACCCCCCGTACGCCGCCCGCCCTCTCATAATGTTGTATATAAGCGGATCGAAAATTCTAAAATGACCTGTACCAAATAAAGGGAAGAAATGCGTAATGATTATTGCCAAAAACATGTCTTCACAAGGCTCATCCATGTTAAGTATAGCTTCTCTTGCATTGGCGGCAAGCACTCTGTAGTCTACACCATGCGCCCAGTATGCTACGTCCAACAGAGCGAAGTTGTTTTCGAGGACGTATACCATGTAGTCCAAATCTTCTAAAAAGTGGTCGATAGTAAGTGACCCCGGCGGTAGGATTACTCGGTAGACTCCTTCGATATTGGCTATTTGGATTTCTGCTGTTTCAGGTTCGTCTACAGGGGTTTGGGCTTCGATTATTTCAGGTTCATATTCGATTGTTTGGATTTTATCTGCTTCGCAATATTCTTCTGCTTCGGATTGTCTGCCGCAAGCTGTAAAGAAGAGCGCGGTGCAGATTGTCAAAAGCCATATCTTTTTCATCTTAATCTCAACTCCTTCTAAAACTAAATACGCCTATATTAACCTATTTGTTTTATTGCTGATAAATTTTTGTGGGATTGTTTATGGTTTTATGCTATACTTGCGATGTTCATTTATTACATACTGTGAGGTTTTTCTCATGGAAATTAAATTATTGGAGGTAGAATTATGAAAATGGTAGCGAAGAAGTTAATTTGCCTGGTATTGGTGCTGGTTTTTGTACTGGCAGGCTCTGTCACGATGTACGCGCAAGGAGCAGACAGGTTTGCAGCCCGGGGTTTTGAGCATCCGGATCATCCTCTGCGGTTCTATTTTGACTCCGAACCGATAATCACAACCACCTCCCATCCGGTACTAGATTTTATGGATGTTCATACAGTTAGAGTTGGCACCACAATATTTGGTGAAATCGTTCAACAGGATTTGCCTGATGATGTTTGGGTTTGGAATGAATGGATATTTTTGTCTGGCCCGACTGTGGGGAATATGCCCGAGCCGCAATGGAATGTAATAAATCGTCGAAATGCAAGCTTTACTTTTGATACTGTTGGGAGATTTATGGTAATTGCAGAAGCCCAGATGGCTGTTTTTGAAATTGAAGTAGTACCGGGTCAAGCTCCCACTCCACCGGTACCTGCCGCACAGCCCATCGGTGTCTACCTTGACGGCGTACCACTTAGTACGGACGTACCGCCACAGCTAATCGACGGCAGAACACTGGTACCGCTTCGCGCAATCTTTGAAGCACTGGGCGCGGAAGTAGATTGGAACCCGGCAACCCGGACAGTCACAGGCACAAGAGGTGATACTGTAGTCGTTTTGACTATTGGCAGCACGACACCGACTGTCAACGGACAGGTTGTCCCGATTGACGTACCCGCACAAATAGTAGATGACAGAACATTAGTTCCGGTACGTTTCGTTGCAGAAAGTTTTGGCGTAGAAGTAGACTGGGACGGCAACACAAGGACGGTAACGATAACAACATAATTGTAAAAAACATGAACCGGCATCTTTAAAACAGTTAATATACAAAACCCCGTATTTTCATTACGAATACGGGGTTTTCCATTTGGTTCTTATAACTTTGTTATTTTACACTTGCAATTGGATGCATTTCAATATAACCACGCCAGCCCATAGGTGCAAGTTGCATCTTAGGTGCAAGTTCGGGGGCGTATCGGTATCCATACACTTCGGGATTAAATTTTTCTATCCTATCCATGCATTGCCCAATAGCGTCAGAAAAATGCTCTTCGTCATAAGGTTCGCCTTGAAATACGAGAAGTTTACACGCCTCAAGGTCGATTACGTCAAACCCTTCCGGTATCTTACCTGCATAATCGGTGGCAACTTCTATGCCGTGGGCATAAATACCTGTTCCTTCCGGGCGCATATTTTCAGGCAACCACAGGCCGACAGGCTCATAAAGGGCTTCTTTGATGTCACAAAGAATATCCCACGGTGTGGACATATTTTTGTTGCCGCAACCCACTTCTTCACAATAATCAAAATAGTCATTGGCTTTAACGCCACGCTTTAGAATAAGTTTTCGCGCGGGACGCTCTATAATTTGCGTAAAAATTACTGCTGTTTTGTCCATGCACATTACCTCCATACTGGATTTTGAGTGGTTGAGATACCGGCGCGGAATCAGCCAGCCTTCAGACGGCGGGTAGTTTGCGTACTTTTTCGGAGAAATTCCAAATCTCTTACCAAATGCCCGTGTAAAACCCTCGTGGCTGTCAAAAACGAAATCCAGCGCAATATCCACCACTTTATGCTTTCCTTCTCGAAGGGCATGAGCAGCGGAAGTTAATCGTTCGCGACGGACATATTCAAATGGGGACAGGCCTGTTTCCTCTTTGAAAATTCGTGTCATGTGATATTGCGAATATCCGGCAACCTTTGCCAAATCACTGGCTGTGATGTTGTCTTGAAGGTGCAATGCAACATATGATTTAATGCGGGTAACTGCCGCTAGGGCTTCGCTTTTGTTTTTGCGCACTCTTATCTCACCTCCTTGTCAAAATTATATGGGGTTTTTGGCTTTATTTCTTGACTGTAATTGCTAATCGCTTGTGCAAAACAATAAAACAAACTGCGAAATTATCAAAATATTTTGATTTTTATTGACATAATAGTGAGATAGAAATGAAGCATTGCCTTTTGCCCTGCATGAAAAAGCACTTGATATATATAAGCAATACCTTATAGTAGGTGGGATGCCACGGGTTGTATTAGAGTATGCCGAAACCAAAAGCTTTTTAACAGTACCGGATATACAAAATAAAATTATTAATGACTATATCGCAGATATGGCAAAATACGCAACCAATACCGAAAGTGTAAAAATTCGTGCCGCATATGATTCTATTCCTGTCCAGTTAGCAAAAGATAATAGGAAATTTCAATATAAACTTGCTCAAAAAGGCGGGACAGCAACAATATTTGGTGCGGCAATTGATTGGCTGGAATTTGCGGGTGTGGCATTAAAATGCGAACGGCTTGAACAGGGCTTTATGCCTGTATCTGTTTACCGTGACTTGTCGAGCTTTAAGCTATACATGAGCGATATCGGCCTTTTGACTATGAAAAGTGGTATGTCACAACAAGCTATTTTATCTGCTGGTATGGTCGAAAATCTTTTTATTGGTGCAATTGCCGAAAACTATGTGGCACAAACCTTAGCAAGCAAAAACTATGCCCTTTATTACTGGACAAACAAAGGCACAGCGGAATTGGATTTTGTTTTGCAAAAGAATAACGACATTATTTCTATCGAAGTAAAATCAGGTGTTCGCACAAAGTCAAAAAGCCTAAATATGTTTGTTGCACAGTATAACCCAACGTATTCAATCCGTATATCATCAAAGAATTTTGGTTTTGAAAACAATATAAAATCTGTTCCATTGTATGCTGTTTTTTGTATCTGAAAAAATATCCCCCTGGTGCTCCATCCGGTAAAAAATCGGAGTAAAGTTGCGAGAATTTTTGTGCGAATGCAAGGAAGAAAGACGCAGCAGTCGTGTAAAAATTACGCAAACCCACTTCGGTTTTTCGCCGAATGGAGCCTAGCAACACTGTAAGCTCTGCCAATGCTAAGGGTAGCATTTAGCAGATTTTGATTAGGCTATTGGGTGTATGGTGTGCCCTGGGTAACCGGGGCAATAATAACCAGCATTGCTATCTGCATCTGGTGTTTCGTAATACACTGGATAATCGGGACAATAACCATCAGTATTGTCATCTACATCTGGCGTTTCGTAATCCCTTTGCATATCTATATTGTATTCATTGTCTGTATAGATATCTAAGGCGATTTGGTGAGCAGTTGGGCTAACAGGTCTTGGCTGCCATACGAAAGTACCGGCCATTGTTGTGCCGTCGTAGCTGGACATTAGCTGCTGTGATGTAAGAACAAATTCTCCTTGTGGGTCGCTTGCTGTTCCTGTACCAATATTTCGCCAATAACCGGTATAAGTATCGTTTGTCGAGACAGGGGGCAGTTGCGGGTTACCTGTGAACACAAAATTTGCACCCAAAGTGAGGTTGCGTAAACCCCATGCTCTATCAAACATACCATTCATATGAACAACATTACGAGTGTCAAAACTCGATAAATCTAGGCTTGTTAAGCTGAGCGCACTATTAAACATGTTTGACATAGATGTAACATTGCTGGTATCAAAATTTGATACATCTAAGCTTGCTAAACTGCGTGTATTTGAAAACATATTCCCCATATTTGTAACATTAGAAGTATTAAAATGTGATACGTCTAAGCTTATTAAACTATGCATACTTGTAAACATATCTGTCATGCTGGTTACATTGCGGGTATCAAAACTTGACATATTTAGACTTGCCAGTCTGGATACATCACGAAACATATTGCTCATATTTGTGACATTGAGAGTATTAAAACTTGACAAATCTAAATTTGTTAGACCACTCGCACCCATAAACATCGCGCTCATATTCGTTACACTGTTGGTATCAAAATTTGATAAATTTAATGTTGTTAAACTTTGCGCACCAAAGAACATATTGCTCATATTTGTGACATTGCTGGTATCGAAATTCGATACGTTCAGGCTTGTTAAACTACGTGCTTCGTTAAACATCGAGCTCATATTCATTACATTGCTGGTATCAAAGCTCGATACGTTTAGGCTTGTTAAACTATGTGTTTCGCTAAACATACGCCCCATATTTGTGACATTATTAGTATCAAAATTTGATAAATCCAGGCTTGCTAAACGACCAGTCCCCATAAACATTTCCAACATGCTCGTTGCATTACTGGTATCAAGTTTTTCTAGCCCTTCAATGATTTCTAAATTTCCTAAAGTAGCAAAAAGGCCAGCCAAAGTATTTTCAGCAGTAACGGAACCAGTGAAAATTATTTTGGTAATTCGATTTCGGTAATTACGCCAAGGGGTAACTGTAATGAAGTCTGGCATAACACGTCCTTCGCCAACTAAAACAGTCCCATTTGATAACAGTGTCCACGATGCGCCGCCTGTACCTAAAGTGCCTTGGGCGACAATGGGCTGCTCGGCAAGTACTGGCTGCCATACAAAAGTACCAGCCATTGTTGCGCCGTTGAAGGTAGACATTAACTGATGCGATGTAAGAATAAATTGCCCTAATGGGTTGCTTGCTGTTCCTGCACCAATATTTCGCCAATAACCTGTATATGCGTCGTTTGCAGGAACGGGGTGTAGGTTCGTATCGCCCTTACTCACAAAATTTGCACCCAAATTAAGGCTACGTAAACTAGTTGTTCTATTAAACATGTTTACTGTATTTACAACATTACGGGTATCAAAACTTGACAAATCTAAATTTGTTAAACTATTCGCATTAAAAAACATATTGCTCATATTTGTGACATTGCTGGTAGTAAAACTTGATAAATCTAGGATTGTTAAACCATGTGCATAAAGAAACATATTGCTCATATTTGTGACACTGCTGGTGTCAAAATGTGACAAATCTAAGTTTGTTAAACTCTGTGTACCTGAAAACATATACCACATATTTGTGACATTGCTGGTATCAAAGCTCGATAAATCCAGACTTGTTAAACTACTTGCCCCGTAAAACATACGATCCATGGACGTGACATTGCTGGTATCAAAACTTGATAAATCCAGACTTGTTAAACTGCGTGACTGCGAAAACATCCCGCCCATATTTGTCGCATTACTGGTATCAAGGTTTTCTAACCCTACAATGGTAGTTAGATAAGGTAGACTACCGAAAAGAGTGAACAAAGTATTTTCAACAGTCACTGGACTGGTGAAAATTATTCTGTAAACACGGAAATTACGCCAAGGAGTAACCGTGCGGAAATCTGACATGATACGACCTTCGCCAACTCTAACGGTGCCATCTGCAAACAATGTCCACGGTGCGCCGCCTGTACCTAGTGTACCTTGGGCGGAAATGGGTTGCCCGGCAAAGCACGGCTGCCATACAAAAGTACCAGCCATAGTTGCACCACTGTATTTAGACATTAACTGCTCTGATGTAAAAACAAATTGTCCTAGTGGATGGTCTACTACTCCTATGCCAACATTTTGCCAATAACCTGTGTATGAGCTGTTTGTTGGGATAGGGGGTAGCTGCGGGGTTCCCCTAAACTGAAAGTTTTCGCCCAAAGTTAGCTTGCGTAAATTAGCAGCATCCTCAAACATTCCGTTCATATGCACAACATTGCGAGTATCAAAGCTTGATAAGTCCAAGCTTGTTAAACGAACAGCCCCTCTAAACATTGCCGACATATCCGTTGCATTGCTGGTATCAAGGTTTTCTAACCCTTCAATGCTTTCTAAACTTTCTAGACCAGAGAAAAGTCCAGCCAAAGTATTTTCAACAGTTACGGGATGGGTGAAAATTATTTTGGTAATTTGATTTTGGTAATTGACCCAAGGCGTAACTGTATGAAAATCTGGCATAACACGTCCTTCGTCAACTAAAACGGTGCCATTTGTTAACAGCTTCCACGGTGCGCCGCCTGTACCCAAAGTGCCTTGGGCAATAAGAGAATTAACTCTTGCTATATCATATCTGTCGGGGTTGAAAGTGGATCTTGCTGTAACAACCAATTCAGTTACCGCAGACTCGGTTGCACATACAGATAACAGACCGTTTTCGCTTATTGTCGTATTTGCCGAAAGGTTACCGCTAAGGCTCCACTCAAATGCACCATGCGCGCCGTGTGTGTATGAAACATATGCGTAAAATTGCTGTGTACTACCTGGTGCAACAACGGTATATGGCGGGGTTATTGTTACATTGTATACAATATAAGTGGACATGATTTTAACCCGCATGGTTGGCCCGCTGTTGCATAAGACTCTGATTTCTATGTTGCTTGGGAGAGTACGTGGGTGGCACTCAACAGGAACATTCGAATGATGCTGACGAGTATGTCCCGGCTGAAAGAAGTTGGAATTTACATCTGTGTTAAGGCCAAGCATATTACGCCCATTAGCTGTAAAAAATGGATTGGGTTGGTAAACTGCAGATGCACTCTCTGGACTAACTATAGGGGCTATCGCTCTGTGCATCCAATTGTCATTTTTTTCAACACTCACGCTGGGATAAATAGACAAAAGAACATCTTCATCAATATGCAAAATTAGTATGCCAGAATCTGCTGTAAGAATATGACGTGCCAAGTCTCTATCGAATCCGGCTCGCTGCCTGTTTTCCAATAAAAAATATTGATTGTAATGAGCATCACTTGTAATTTTGACTATATTGTAAGGCTCGTCTGCATTCGCACTATGCATGTAAACGATTTGATAATCCATACCTGGCGAGACATGTATAACTGTAGGCTCTACAAAGCCCAGCATTTTTTTAGACCAAGCATCGAAGTGGGTTATCATATTAGATCCTGGTAGAGTAAGCCCCCCCATTCCCCGAAAATCAGGTAGCCCTAGCATATGTCCTATCTCATGTATCGTAACAGGAAATCCCTGTCTCGGCAATTGTTGCTGACCATTCCATTCTCTATTCATTCCGTAACTAGCCAAACCAGTTCTTTCCGGTAAATAGAGTACAGAAAATGGTCTCCGGTGGCCATTGATAATCTGTTGGCCGACCGCTGCGGAACCACTTGCATAATGATTTCCTGCTCTTATAAAATAAATAAGTAACTCTTCGACCAATATCAGTTGTCGACCATCTTGGCCTATTGTTCGAGGAATATTTGAGCAATCAATAAATGGCCATATGATATCAAACAATAAGTTTGCTAACGCCCCATCCACAAGACCATCCGGACGACGCAACTCGTCCACTCGTACGCGTACGACATTATCCTGTATCAATACTTTATTTACCCTTGGTGCCGGGTTTTCAAGCAACAAAGTGTCAATTACGTCATCATTTTCATTTATGAATGTAGGAGGCACAAACTGCAAGTTAAAATCATGTGATACTTCTCTAAAATACTCATTAACCGTATCACCCGTTTCGCCAAAAAACGTATTTGACCAATACGATGTATGCGTTGGAAATTGTGGCGTAAGATAAAAGTCATTAAATTGTATGTCCTCCGTCTCTAAGAGAAACACCAACATAGTTGGTCTATTGTTAGTAAGATCCATACGTGGCATTGATGTTTGCTGTAAAGGTTCAAATGCACCAAAAATTTCCTGCTCATCCTGCCATTCAAAAGCTTCCAATGACGGGTGGTGACAACAATCCACCGCAGCCGAAACCCCCAATGGCATTACAGCAAGCAAAATTAAAACGAAAGCTAAAACACCTGTGACTATGTACCCTTTTCTCCATGTTACTGCCTGCGCATTTGTCTTTTTCATGAATAATACACTCCTTTTTAGTTAATATTGTCGATTTATGTACATTTTACCCATAATACAAACCATTTGTTGTCTTGTCAACAGCTGGCAATATCAAAAAAAATAACACCAAAAGTCTTTTCGTATGTTTTACCGAGTTTGACGTCTAACAACTCCATAATAAATAGAACTTAAACTCACTAAGCTGCTACAGCAATCGGCTTCTGTCTTTGAGCTGTGGGATGTCTTCACTGCATCCATAGCTCGCCATTAGAATTGTAACAACGATGCTAAAGACGCAAACGAAAAAGCTTTCAAATAAAAAATAGCTAGATTCCGGGCTGCCCACTCGCGACGCGAACTACCCAAAAATCTAACTATTCTTAAATATATGCATTTTATGTAGTCATATGTCGCTTAACCTGTTTAAGCCACATATGACGATACCTTTTTCTTTGGGCTGGTCGTTCGAAATCCGAACCCACGGGGTTTCAAATTCCAAACTACTCGCCCATACAACCTGGTTGTTTGTTTCGTCACCCGCATATATGCTGTACAGACTAGGAAATCCCATATATGCAAGTGCTGCGTACGGGTTACCCCGCACTGGTGGACAAACAGCGGCCAAATTTATAAAAACCGCAGGCTCAACCACCATTGCCGCGCGCGATGTTATCTTGCAACAGTGTATCACCTTAATATAAAACTTGACATATCTATCCGATAAGCCACTAAACAGCTATCAATGTAAGCACATGCCTTTCAGAGCCGGATATACACAGGGACGGAGCTACCGTTTATTGAAAGAGCCGGGTGAGAGCAGTGGTTACAAGAGAGGTGT
>Ga0123355_10000125_pt1 | contig 88583 bp, 79 predicted proteins | sample TergutEmb28metaG_3_FD_89872 | JGI IMG/M metagenome (GOLD analysis project Ga0123355, IMG submission 89872) | Embiratermes neotenicus P1 segment gut microbial communities from Petit-Saut dam, French Guiana - Emb289 P1 | ecosystem: Host-associated > Arthropoda: Insects > Digestive system > Gut ... | reverse complement strand
TTCTGGATTGCTTGAGATATGCTCTAAGAATTTCTTTAGCTCTTTGCGAAACTTGAGCCGAAGTTCAGGATATATTTGCTCATAAAATGTTTCGGCATCTTCCAATTCAAACTCTGCTTCTGGATGAAGCTCTATGGGTAGCATTACGCAAATTTTCTATCAAGTCGAGCAAGCGCTTCATCAAGAGGAACTGTCTTGACTGCACCACTATCAATCTCTGCTTTTCTGCGCTGTGCTTCTGCCATCCATAAGTCAGAATTTTCTGCATTCGATGGACTATCAATGCTCTGCAAGATAACCTCTGCGATCTTTGCGCGATCAGCGAGGTCTAAAGACAGCACCTGTTTAGTAATTTCTTGAACTGTCATGACAAACTCCAATCTACAGCAGTGTGATTACTCTATTTTACCAAAGTAGCTACTGCACATCACAATGCAGAACGATCATGCCAGAACGATCATGACGCAAAACTTTCGGTTTACCCAATAAGAAAATTTAAAAATGGCGGAGAACGAGGGATTTGCATAGATTAGCTGCGCCAATCCATGGTGACCTCGCTTCGCTCGGACTTCGATAGCACATTTAGTGCTATCGAACCCTTTCGGGCTCAAATCCCCCTTTCCCACAAAACAAAATCCTCCCAAGAACCTTAAGAGGCTCTCGGGAGGATTTTCTCATGGCGGAGAACGAGGGATTTGAACCCTCGATACGGCTCTAAACCGTATACGCGCTTAGCAGGCGCGCGCCTTCAACCACTCGGCCAGTTCTCCACATACATAGAAGCAGCACAATTTGCTGCGTAGTGAGCATATCACAAATAGCCTCTAAACGGTATAGTTGCGGTATAGTTGCTACATGGAATCACAGGTAAAAATAACACCAAATCATTCGTCGCCAAAACGCTTTATGTCAGACGACGAACAGTACATGCAGCTTGCCCTAGAACAAGCTGTTCTTGCAGCCGAATTGGGAGAAATTCCCATAGGTGCCGTCGTCGTCAATCCTGACGGCATCGTCGCACAGGCACATAATCGTCGGGAGCTTGACCATGACCCTTCGGCGCATGCCGAATTCATAGCGCTACGTGATGCTGCAGCGAAACTAGAGCGCTGGCGTCTATCAGACTGCACAGTCTATGTAACGCTTGAGCCTTGCCCCATGTGTGCGGGACTTATGCAGCAGGCTCGTATTAAGCGCTGTGTATATGCCGCAACTGATGAAAAAGCAGGAGCGCTGGGCACACTCTACCGCCTACATGATGACGAGCGACTTAACCATAGTTTCCAAGTAAGCTCTGGCGCATTAGAAGAAGAAGCGCGTACTTTGTTGCAAGACTTTTTCGCGCGCTTGCGAGAGTCCAGGTCAAACTCACCATCAAAACCTAAAACAGGAAACGATTAATCCATGAGTAAAAGGGAACACACAAACAACACTGCTATCAGTGCAAACACCTCGGAAAACACAAGGCGCACGAGCTATGCCACACGCCTGAAAAGCGTTTCGCGCGCAGATGCACTAGATGTGTTTCTCATCGCGTTCATTTCCATTATGGGGCTATTCGTGATTTGGACACTTTTTGCAGGATGGTCGCACTACGTCATCGCGCTGTGTGCCTTGATACTTGCAACTATTTCTTTGGCGCTTGTGCTTAGGTACGCCAAAAGGCGACCTGACCACTTGCGCGCGCAAGAATCAGACCGCATTTCTCGTACCGCAAACGAGGCACTGCCCTTTATGGGCGACGGTCTGATTCCTGAAAACGCGCAAACGGTATGTGAAATCGTGCTGGCTTCAAGTCCCAATGCTGTGGCAGTAGCAATGACCGATGACCAGCATGTGCTGGGCTTTGCTGGCAAGGGGTCAGATCACCACACGCCTGGCAGACCTATTGTGACGAAGGCGACTCGTGACGCGCTTGCAGACAACGAAACTGTTATTCTGACTTCAAAAGTGGCGATTGGCTGCAAAGACCCGCGTTGTCCTTTGCGTGCTGCCATTATTGTGCCGCTAGACGTTGGGTCGCGTGCAGTGGGTACTCTAAAGCATTATTACATTCGCGAAGGGGCGCTAACCGAAACAGAACTTGCTTCGGCAGAAGGGCTTGCGCGCTTGCTTTCGACACAGCTCATCATTCAAGAGCTGGAAAACCAAGCGGCCCTTGCGACAGAGCTTGAGCTAAAAGCCTTGCAGGCTCAGATTAATCCGCATTTTCTGTTTAATACAATCAACACTATTGGGTCTTATATCCGAACTGATGCAGAAAAGGCTCGTCACCTACTGCGCCACTTTGCCGGATTTTATCGCCGTACTTTAGAGCATGGCGACCGCCCGATTACGCTAGGGTTGGAACTTGAATTCCTCAAGCAGTATTTCGAGCTAGAAAAGGCACGCTTTGGAGACCAGGTCAACCTGACCCTAGATATCGACACAAAGGCACTCGACCTGCCCATGCCCTCCTTCATGTTGCAGCCACTAGTCGAAAACTGCATCGAGCATGGCATGCGCGACGACGGTAGTCCACTCACCGTTAAGGTGACAGTGGAACCCGTTCCTGGTGTCGATACGTGGGTTGCACATGTGATTGATGACGGCGTTGGTATACGCAGAGATGCTCTGACAAAGATATTTGAAAAGGGATCCAGCACGGGTCTCGGTGTGGCTCTGCGCAATGTGTCCGATCGGTTGCGAGGCTTCTACGGCCACGACAGTGAGCTTATAATTGAAAGCAATGAAGGGGTGGGCACTGAGGTAAGTTTCCTCATGCGAGACCCTGATAAAGTGACAGATTAAATGGCGGAGTCTGACCAGCCCCCGCTTAGGAAACAGTAGTGCTGTGTTTTGCAGAAATGTAGCACTCGGAGAGATAGGAAGCTGATCATGAAAAAGACTATCTTAATTACGAGTTTAGTTTTGTGTGCGGTATTCATAGTGGGCTTTGTATTAGGCTGCGGTGGCGACGACGAAGGTGATGTGCCTGAAACTGTTGCTGACGTACGTGATGCAGCACTAGATTCTGAAGGATGGAATGTGGAATACCTATCACCTTCTGTAGACCTTGCTGCTCCTGAAGGAATTGAAATGGTGCTTGATTCGTGGGGTAGCGATATAGTGACAACTACTTTCGCTAACAATAGTGCTGCAGAGTGGACTTTTGGAGAATACTTTGTTCTTCAAGTTTTGATAGGCGATATTTGGTATGACATTCCGCCACTTGAAGATGTGGCATTTATTGATATAGCCTACACTTTGCAGCCAGGTGATGTGCGCGAGCACGAATACGATATTACCGCCTATGGGGACTTGCCTGCTGGCACGTATCGCATCACAGCCTTTGGTCTTTATGTAGAACATACACTGCCTTAAATTGATAGGCGTGCTATACTGCTTTTCGCGCTTATGCGCCCGCGGAGGATTGCCCGAGTTGGCTGAAGGGGCACGATTGGAAATCGTGTGTGCCGTTTGAAGCGGTACCTAGGGTTCGAATCCCTAATCCTCCGCCATAAGAAAATTCTCCCGAGAGCCGATTAAGGTTCTTGGGAGAATTTTGTTTTGTGGGAATCCCCGTTTCCTCCGCCATTTGTAAAAAGTAATCAAGTGGGATTGCTCGTCTATTTCGTGGTTCTCTCAAGAAAGCCTTTAACGGCGGCATTGGCTGCGGTTGGTTGCTCTAGAGGTAGCATGTGTCCAGCATTTTGAATTAGCATCAAAGTTGCATCAGTATTGCCCTGCTTCGCCAGTCGTACTGCTCGCTCCATTTCATGCTGCTTTACAAGGACACTATCAGCGCCGCGCAGCCAAAGAGTTGGACACTGAATTAGGGGGATGAGGTCGAGTAAATTCCATCTCAGCCTAAAGGGACCGATGGCATCGATTTGCCAGTCGTCCACATCCTTCTCCCCTTGCTCATATTTTCCACGTGCTTCTTCGTACAAGATAGAAGCGAGACGATCAGGATTAGTGGGCTTTGAGCCGTTCACATACAGTGACTCGAGTACCTTGACCATGCCCTCATGGTCTTTCCTGCTGTAGTACCACGAGAGCAGGCGTAGCAATCCAGGTGTTTTAATATACGACCAGACCATAAGCTGATTATTGACTTTATCACCGATGCCACCTGGCTCGAACAAGGCCATCGAAGTGACATCATCAGGATAGTGCGAGGCATAGTCGATGCTTAATGCGCCGCCCATCGATAAGCCGACAAAGCTAAACTGCTTGATTCTTAGATGCTTGATGCCCGCACGTAAAATCTCACGCAACCTATCATTGCCTAAGTGTCCATTCCAGGGGCGAGACTTTCCGTGCCTGGGCGTGTCAATCGCATGTACGTGATAATCGCGTGCTAGATAGGGAAATAGTTGATCCCATGTAAAGCGAGCCTCATCATACATAGCACCGTGTAGCATTACGACTGTGGGCTTGTTCGAGTCGCCAGCTTCATAGACTGACAGGGGTCCACCACAGACTTCAAATTGATGATGGATCAGACTAGGGGTTGCTTCAACTCCATCAAGTGGTAAGCATTGCTTATCTGCCTGAGTCACGCTCGCTACCTTCCAGCTGTCTGCTTTGCACTTTGGTTCCCAACAACAATAGCACGATTAATATTGAGAATGCTATCGATGACGTTAGTAGGTCCATTATGTTGCCAATATCATAGATAGCGGTAATGAGTGCCATAATGACCCAGCGAGCAAATAGGATTGCAACAATCATGCGAGCTGCAAATCTTACCCTCGTCATATCCCTTTGAAATGACATAATGACTGCTGCAATTCCATAGATTAAATCTTGTACACCTATCATATGTAATTGAAAGGTAAAAATAGTTGTGATGCTGCTATCAATGCTTGAATCGTGCAAAATGGGCAAGGCTGTCCCCAGTCCAAACAGCGTGTGAGTAACTGCGAGCAAGATAAATAATATTCCTGCACTTAGATAAAAATAATTTTTTGTCATAACGTGATTACCGCCTTTATGTGTTTTTGTTTGTTTTTGTGCTCGCAAATGCACGAACAACATAATCGTCAAGTCGCTTCTGATCTTCAGAGCAAGATGCAGAGCCCCCTGCTATTGAAAGGCTTTCACTAAGAAGGCAGATTGCCTGCTGGTAACTAGAAACTATCTGGTCCAGCTCTGCAATTTTTGCGGTAATGAGCTCATTGTAATTTTCTATACGTTCTGTCCGCGATGACAGAAAGGGTGCTTTTGCAATATCCCTGATTTCAGATAGAGAGAAACCCACATGCTTGAGCACAATAATATATTTCAAGTGCAACATGTCAGTATCATCGTAGTGTCTGTATCCACTTTCTTTGCGCTGTATGGTGACTATGCCCTCCTTTTCCCAGTAGCGCAATGTGTCAATCGAAACACCTAATTCTTTTGCTGCCTCGCCAATTTTTAGTGCCATGCGACTCCTCCGTCTTTAAGTGCACTATAACACTGGAGTAAACTCCAGTGTCAAGAGTGGGGCTCGTCTAGGGTGAAGTATGACCCGCCATTTGCACGCTCTACCGTTAGTTTACTTTATTCAATTCCACTGCTGGCTTCTTGTGATGTGATTCTGTGTGCTACATAATGAATTGCAGGAGGTATCAAAATGGACAATGTAAAAATGGGGCAATTTATTTTAGATCTGCGAAAGTCACATCAGATGACACAGAAGGATTTGGCCGCAAAGCTAAATGTTACTGATAAGGCAGTATCGAAATGGGAGCGTGGATTGAGCTGTCCTGACATATCGCTCTTGGCTCCTCTCTCAGATATTTTTGGAGTTACGATTAACGACTTGCTAAATGGCGGCAAAAATGATGTAGCTGTCAAAAGTGCTGAAGCAGACATTGTTAACGCACTGCAATATGCCGACAAAGCTGGCAAGAACAAGGCGGAGCTTGTCCAAAACATCACTGCCATTGCTTTTTCAAGTTTACTCTTTCTAGGCATCGTAATCTGTGCGATCATCGACGTTGCTATTTCAGGCTCACTCACATGGTCACTCATCCCAATTAGTTCCTGCGTTTTTGCTTGGCTCACATTTATTCCTGCAATCAAACACGGCACTAGAGGAATCGCGGCCTCTTTGGCTGCTTTCAGTATATTCCTCGTGCCATTCCTATTTGTGCTGTCAAGCCTTATTGATACTGGTGGGCTGCTTATGTCAATTGGCATTGGGGCATCGCTCATTTTGATTATTTATCTCTGGAGCGTTTTTGCACTTTTCAAGATTTTTCGATCAAGAGTATTTATTGTAATAGCAATATCTTTGACGCTGGCGATTCCTTGCACGCTAGCGATAAATTTTACGCTTTCGAGAATAATAGATACGCCACTATTCGATGTGTGGAGTGCGCTAGGCTTTGCAGCTACGATTGTTCTCGCCATTGTTTTGGCTTTCATAGACTTCATTACAAAAAAGAATGGGTAAGGGGCGAATATCTCATTCTCAAATTGTTTCCTGCGGCAGATGTGGCGCATCAGAACAAAAAGGTTCAATTTGCAAATACTGTAGAGCCGTCATTAAGTGATTGTAAATACATCCCTTTTTCCATCTTGCGCTCTTAGTGCAAAAATGGTGCGCAGAAGAGAGAACAATGCGTCGTAGTTTTCAAGTGCCTTTATGCTCTTTTTGCCAGGACTGCTATTAGCAATGCCATCAGCGCTGTAGCCTAAGGTGTACTTCTTAGATCGATTACTTTCAGTGATCTCAAGGATTCTAAAGGTTCTATCAATACCTCTAAAGTCTGGAGTTGTCATTTTGACTTGACGTATATGGTCAAACTCGAAAGAATCTCCATCAATCACGATACGGTCATAGTGCACAGCAATTCTCTCAGGAGTATTATTCCGTGCAGTTCTGAAGGGAATCCAGCCTAATGTTGCGGCAAGTGCGGCAAAGATTGCTGTAACAATGACGACAAACACCACTCCAGATGCAAAATTGTCCATGCCGAGCTGATTTTGTGTAATGAAGGGACTTACCAATACTCCAAAGACCAGTATGGCGACAGCAATTGTCATTGGGATTGCCATTGAAAGAAAGGTGTTTCTTGTCCTTTTTATGTATGCCTGCTTGTTTACGTGGAAAATAAGCGGTTCTACTCTAAGACCTTCTACTGATTGCCTGATCAATTCTTCCAGTGGCTTAGTCGTAAGGGAATCTTCCAGTTGCTCTTCTGTGTCAAAACTTTCATCCAGAAAAGGAACCTCTTGCTGCAGGTTTTGCCTAATATTAAGAGAAGCAATGTGTGACATACACTCTTCAAATGTTTGGCGAGAAAAATTGTGCAGCTTGTAGCCTCTACTGCGCTCTGCACCGTGAGGAAGCACTTGAAGAAAGAGGGCCCCCGCAGATTTGCCCCATCCTCCTGCATCTGTAAAGACAACTGCCGAAAAGCTGTTTTCCTCAAATTTAAATCGCAGGTAAGCTTTTTTACCCCTGAAGAATACAACCTCTTGATCATTGACCTCTACCTTAATGTTCCACCAAAAGAAAGCAAGATAAGATGCCAGTGCAACTGAAAACAGAACAATGAAGGGCAATGCATTGAGAATAGTATCTCTGTGAATATCAGTCCACATTAATAACAGCCCCGCTGCTTGCGAGAGTAAAAACGTCGTCAGAATTGCCGTTACAGCCCAACTAAAAAAGACTCTTGGCTTGCTTGATTCATATATCTTTTTTACGATACCCACTTTATGCTACACCTCACATGCATCAGTCAGACCATCAGCCTCACCACATCACACTAAAGTATAGCAAGTAACTAAAAACACCTCGAAAACCTTAAAAGGTTCTCGAGGTGCCTGTTAGGACGTAATTTGTTGTGCGAAGCTTACTTAAAGGCATCAGCAGAAACAAGAGTGCCGCTTGATCGCAGCGCAGCATCTACTGCGTCAAAAGCTTCTTTGTAGATATCGTTTGCTTGCTTCATTCCGATGAGTCCACCAGACATTCCACTTGTGCCTTTGTTAAGTGATATAGCAAAGTTTCCGTTGCTTTCCCCATAATTGATATCGAGGTACACATGACGCCCTTTCTTTCCGCTAAAGGCACCCAGCAAGACAGATCCCCCTTGTGATCCGCGCTCTGCGCGCATGGATTGGTTTCCTGTCTGCTGCACAGTGTATCCTTGACCTGCAAAAATTTCGCGAACAGTATTTAGTGCAGCTTCGTAATCTCCATTAACGGTAAATGTAACTCCTGCCATATTTTCGAACACCTCTCTATTAGATAAGTTTGTAACTAAACTATTATAAGCATTTGCCTTATAAAGTAGCTAGAAATTTATGGCTCCTTACTTGGTAAATATGTCAACATAAGCTGTCTTTTTAAATTTTTTGATACGGTAAAATATGAGGAATACATTTTGATATTGAAGGAATCATCTGAAAGAGGGAGCTCGCCAACATGTCTAACAATGCTATTTACTATGTTTCTTACAAACTTAAAAAAGACGCGTCTGTGCCAGATTTTTTACTTGCCGCACAGAAGCTAAATGATGAATTTATTTCAAAGCAAAAAGGTTATGTTTCGTGGAAGCAGTTGGTATCTGGCGATACATGGGCAGACATGATTACCTTTGAGACGATGGACGATCTCGAAAATTTCAAAGAAGTATCTAAAGATCCCAGCGAGACAGCACAGCATTTTTATTCCTTCATTAATTTCATGGCAAAGGGCAGCAAGCTTCACATTTTCTCTGTCGAAAGAGACTATTAAAGATTTTGTGCATCCATAAGTTATTAGTGAGGAGTTAACATCAAGATGGCTAAGGGATTTACTGAGGAGTTCGTCCAAATTAATGGACTTACTCAATATTTTTTACATATTGCGAATGAAAGTAAAGATGTGGCAATAATGCTTCATGGGGGACCGGGAATTCCCAACTCCTTCGCCGCTTACTATCATCAGCCCTATTTAGACTTTTGCAACGTTGTCTATTACGACCAGCGCGGTGCTGGCAAAACTCAGCAAAAAAGCAAGACAAAGCCAGAAGATATCTCTTTGGACTTTCTTGTTGAAGATTTGAAGCATACGATTCAATACGTGAAAGAAAAATATAATTCAGATAGGGTCTTTTTAATAGGACATTCTGCTGGTTCAATGTTAGGTACACAATACATTATAAAGTACCCGCAAGATGTAGCTGGATATATAGGCTTCGGTCAAATGGTTGACTCTCTCGCAGCAGAAAAAACATGGTTTCCTCACTTGAAGGAAGCAGTGCTTAATTCGGGAAATAAGAAAGACATTAAAAAGGTTCAAAAGGTGAGCGAGGACTTTCCTGATCTTCCGCTAGATGAATATGTTGCAGTAACAATTTTACTTACTCAATTGGAGATGAAGTATGGCTATAAGGTAAATGATGCAGTAGAAATCTACAGAAAGAGTCCCATCATGACCTTTGCAGATGGAGTTCAAATGGTTCAAATGGGTGCGGGCGGAAAGATTGCTAAAAAGCTTTTGGGCGAAGTAATTTTTGGATGCGATTTTCGCGCTACCACAGAATATCAGGTGCCCGTTTACTATATTTTGGGCAGACATGATGAGTGGACTCCAAGCACTCAGGCCGCAGAGTATTTTGAGACGATTCAGGCTCCTAGAAAAGGCTTGTACTGGATAGAAGATGCTGGGCACATGGTAGACACTGATAATCCCAAAGCCTTCTTTGCGGCGATTAAAGAAATTGTTTTTGATATTCCGTAATAAGTTTAGAGATTACGTGAAGCTGAGCTGGAAGAACATAACAGTACTGGTCTTACTGGCTGTTGGACTTATTGTCATCGGCTTTTTTGCGCATCACCAAAACAACAATCTGCAGATTCGTGAAATCAGCATTTTTAGTAGCAGAGTGGATGGTTTGAGTATTGTTCATTTGTCAGATTTGCACGGTAAGCAATTCGGAAAAAATAATGAGACTTTACTTTCAGAAATTGAGCTATTAGAACCTGAATTGATTGTTCTGACGGGAGATATGATTGGTTCGCTTGGCGACCGTGAAGAGATAATTCAATTCTCAGAGGAACTGGTTCAGATTGCTCCTGTTTTTGCGGTTTTTGGAAACCATGAACCGCGCGGAGACTATCGTATAGATTTTAAGAATAGCCTCGAAGAAAAAGGTATTCGCGTGCTAGATAATGAAATTGCCACAATAGAAATAAGTGGCAATGTAGTCAATATTGTAGGCTTTGATGAAAATAATCTTACGCGTGAACATTACAAAGTGCACGTGCCTTTACTGACGGAGTTGGAACAGTTGTCTGGACTTAGGATCGTGCTCACTCACTATCCGCAGGAATACTCCCAGATAGGAGATGCTTCTTTTGAGCACTTTGATTTTGATCTTATGTTTGCAGGACATGCGCATGGAGGCCAGTGGATTTTCCCTGGAATTGGCGGTTTGTATGCTCCTGGACAGGGCTTTTTACCGCGCTATTACCGAGGGCTGTATGATTGCAGACTTATTGTGAGTCCCGGATTGGGCAACAGCTATTTTCCTTTGCGTCTATTTAATTATCCTGAAATTATTAACCTTAAAGTGAATCCTTAGGCAGAGCTATGTCATATCTATGGGCACTGCAGAGGTTCAGCAGATGTTGCACTCTCGCATTCTTCATGTTATAGTATATATATAACAACTAGAACAGGGAGTTGTGGTGCTTGTAAAATGATAAGAGGAGGCTGTCCAATCATGCTTATCAAATTAGATTTTAAAAGCAGTGTCCCTTTATACCAGCAACTTAAAACAGGCATAATCGCAGGGATTCTTTCTGGTGAACTAAAAGAGGGAGATCGTCTACCCTCTATCAGACAGCTGGGTAAAGACTTAGGCATTAACTTACATACAGTGCATAAAGTATATGGACTACTTGCTGATGACGGCTATTTACATCTATCGCGAAACCTTGGTGCGGTGGTTAATGCTCCGCCAACTATTGACACTGAAGACTTGCAGCAGTTTGAAGCCGTGCTTTTGCCAATAATTATCGAGCTGCGTGCGCGCAATATTGAAAAAGACCGTTATGACACACTAATGAACCAACTATGGGAGGACTCGAAACGATGAACAGTGAAATTTTAGTAATGCTTGCAATCATGGGCTTTACTTGGCTCATTTTGGTAGCAGCGATGGCTTTCTTGCCGTATTACACACGCAAGTCAATTGCTTTTGGCATTGCGGTGCCACCAGAGCAAAGCAATAACGAATTCTTGACGGGACTGCGCCGTCGCTTTGTGCAGATTAATCTGATCACTGGTGCGGTTTTTACGGCAGTATCGCTCTTTGCGATAGCACGCATGGATGAAAATACGGCGCTGACAGTTAACTTTGTTGCTATATTTCTCTACATCGTGTTGGCCTTTGTTGTTTTTGCACGCTGCCACAATAGTGTGCGTGACTTCAAGCGTAACAGTGACTGGGTGATCCAATCGCAATCTGCAGCTCTCATAGCAGAACGAGACGATCAGCGTAAACTTTTCAACCCTTTGTGGTACTTAACGCAGCTTGCCCTTGCTGCAGGTGTGGCAATCTACAGCTTCACCTTGTACCCAACGCTTCCCGCGCAACTACCCATGAACCATGACCTAGCCGGCAATGTAACCACGTGGACAGATACATCACTTTGGGCAGTTATGCAGATGCCTCTCATAATGATCGCGATGACTATTTTATTTGCAGGCATTAGCGCATTCATTATCAATCGAACAAAGCGCCAAACAGACGATGCGGACATAAAGCGTGGATTGTACAACAACCGCAGCTTTCAAATCATTATGGGATGGAGCCTCTTTTTGCTAGGAGCATTGGTCCAAATCATAATGGCAGCAGGTCAACTTACCATATTGGAAGTACTCGACATTCAATTCATTGCTTGGTTAACTTTTGCACTGTTTATAGCGATTGTGGTCGGTATGCTCTATCTGGCCATTAGTGTGGGGCAGGGCGGTTATCGCCTAAGTGCTGGTCAGCCAGGTAACATTCCAACAAATGCAGATGGCTCACCTGTTGCAGATGATGACCAGCACTGGGTCTTCTTTGGCACTTTCTACAACAACCCAGATGACCCGACACTCTTTCCCGAAAGACGCATTGGTATCGGATGGACAGTAAACATTGGTAGGCCCGCAGGAAAGGTCATTTTGGCTGTCACCATCATATTGGTAGTCGCCTTGATTATTGCCATACCATTTTTACCAGCACAATAACGCAGAAGCGAAGTGCTTCTAAAGCGGCGGAGTACGTCCATGACAGGAAAGGCGTAAAAATGAAGCTGAAAAAACTGAGCCCAGATTTTACTATTTGCAAAGTGAGCTCGATTGACCAGGTTGATCTTACGCGCGAATATGTCTTTCTGTCGCGTACGCCTGATGAAATATCATTGGTTTGCGAGACTGGTCAGACTCCCCCTGATGTTCTTGAGTCTGAATCTGGATGGAAGGCTTTCATGGTGTCTGGCGTCCTTGATTTTAGCCTTGTTGGCATTATTGCAAGGATTTCAAATATATTAGCAGAAGCAGAGATTAGTCTTTTTGTGGTGTCTACCTACAATACCGATTATGTGCTGCTTAAGGCAGATGACTTCGACAGGGGATTAAAACTTCTGGCAGAAAAGGGCTATCAGATTAGCTAATACGCGTACTTATTTGCAACAAAAGAATAGCAGCCTTGACATTTGTCAGGCTGCTATTTTTACAGTTACTAATAGTGGTAACGTGGCTGCGGTTTTGAATCGCTACTTCTTTTTGATAGGGCAGCATACCTCTGTTATCCAGCTTTCAGGATTGGGGTCTTCGTGGGGACCAACGTGAAAAATGTTAATCATGGGATCTGCGTAATCGTAGCTATTTTCTGAAACCCATTTAGCTACAGCGCCGTTGGCTTTATAGCTCTGGCTATAGCAACCCTTGTAAATCGCAGAAGCTACTTCAATAGGCTCAACAGTTTTGAAGATGACATTTTCGGTATCTTCATGCTTGCCTTGCACCGCGATTTGAATCTCTACGTCGATGTCACTTTCCTTCCAGCCTTCATCATGATAAACCGCAAGGGGATAGCTGGGAGAATCTACTGCGGGTATAGCACCATTCAGTTCTTGCTCCATCTGCATCCACAGCTCACCTTCGTCATCATAGCTGGCGATAACTTTACGTAGGCTTGCCACATATCTTTTTGGTAGTGCTTTTAAGGTAACGTCATATTGCATGGAATAATCTTCCTCTCTTAGTCTGTTCATGGCTGTCTCGATGAGCATCAGACGGTTTTTGATTGCCTGTTCTTCCTCTTTGACTTCTTCAAGTTTGATTGCCAAAAGAGCTTTGAGCGCTTCGGAATCTTGATACTGCTTCAAGATTTCTGCGATTGCTGCAAGGCCAAATCCCATATCCTTAAGCGCAGAAATACGATGAGCCTCCTGAATCTGGTCAAGAGAGTAATAGCGGTAGCCCGTAAAGTCATCAATCCCATCGGGCTTTAGCAGTCCTATCTCGTCATAATGTCGTAGCATGCGAATACTAATCTGTGTCATCTTTGAAAAATTGCCAATCTTCATCATGTTTTTGTCCTTTTCCGCACAGTGTGCTTTTGAGCTCACTTACATTTTGGAGTATCACACTATGTGAGAGTCAAGAAGAATTTTAGAAATAATTAAAGATTATTGCGCGCTGTGTAATTGCGTCAGTTTTTCGCGCACTGCTGTCTGTACTGCTTCTTGTACGTCAGCGGGAAATAGCACAGCTGCCTGTCCGTGCAAGGACATGACTTTTTGCGCAACCCATCTGGCGTCAGCATAGGGAACGTCTACTTCTGTTACCTCTTCTGTCGAGGGACGTACTTTGGCTCCTGGCCATTCAGATGCTTGGAAGGCACCTGCATTGTTAAAGGCTATGCGGCAGGTATAAGGCAGTTTATCAACGTCAATTGCTGACGGAAGACTTTCACTGCGAACATCTTTAGCTGGCAGAGTACGTCCAGCACTGTCACCGCTTGCTGTTTGGACAGGCTCCGCCGCCATAATGCGATCAATACGGAAGCTGCGACGTTGTTGACTTTTGTGGTCGAAGCCTCCCAGATACCATGCGTCTGCCTCTGCGTACAGGGCATGCGGGTCGACCATGCGCGTACTGTCTTCACCCAGTCGAGTGCGATGAAGAATCTTCACTGTTTGGTCTGTGTTTAATGCGTGCGAAAGGGTTTGGAAAACAGTAGTGTTGTGACTTGCATGCGCGATGTGCATAATCTGCTCAAGCGTAGTTGTGTCAAAGTCGCGGGTTACGGCATCAGTAAGCTTGCTCACTAGTTCGTCACCGTAGGAAAATCCTGCGATGCGCAAGGCTAGGGCAAGGGCTTGTGATTCTTCTTCACTCAGGCGAAGCGATTGTCCCAGTGCGGGCATGTCACCTGTTGCATAAATCATGTCGTCTTGGCTTAGTTCGATTGGCAGCAAGTCACCGCCACCAAAGGGCGGAACTCCTACGTACAGCAGGTTTTCTAGCTCGCTTCGCAGGTCTGTTTTTTCCATCTTTAGTTGTTGTGCGAGCTCTGTGACTGATATGACATCATGACGCTTGAGGTTTGAGAGTATTGACAGCAACAACTCTATTCTTTGTTGAGTGTTCATGGGTGCTTTTTTCATGGTTCACTCACCATGGTCTGTAGCCTCGATACCATGTATGCATGGTGCTGCGGGCAGGCAAAGTTTAGGTTGTTTTCCAGTACAAAGGTGATAAGCGCATTAAGGTTTCTGTAGCCAATGCGCCATAGATAACCACCATTATTTTGTGGGGCAAGGTGTCCGCGCCCTCTTGTGAGACTATCAACATTTGTAGAATAATCTGCGGGAATCACGATAGTTGTTTGCGCGTAGTCAGTGGGCACCTCATTGGATTCATTGGATTCGCCGTTCTGGTCGCCAGATGAACCGGTAACTGCGATTTCAAAGGGCAGACTGACCCAATCAGCAGGGCTGAAATCGTCAGGCGGGGCGAAATGATCTTTGCCTAAGGTAAGCTCGCTAATGCGCCCCAGCTTGAATGTTCGTATTTGTCCTGAGGCCTGATCATGCGCAACTAAATACCAGCGGCCAGACAGCAGGTACATGCCGTAGGGCTCAATGGTTCGCTTGCTCTTTACTCCTGATGCATTAGTATATTCAATGTTTGCAGACTGCGACTTCTTGCACGCATGCAACAGAAGTTCTAGGTAAAGACTTGTGTTGGTGTCACTGTTTGCAGTTTCAGTGTCGCGCGCACCAATTGATGATCCCGTTGGCATGCTGCGCAGTGCCAGAGCTGAATCTTCGTCGATTAGTCGTGAAAGTTTAGTCAGCGCTAGACGCAGAGCAAAGGGTAGGGGAAAGAGGGGTTCATCAAGTTGCGCGAAGCCCACAAGGGCAAGTGTTGCGCGCTCAGCTGCGCTAAGTTCTGGAATGTCACAGAAGGTGTCTTCGATGATGAGCTGATTACTACCCCAAGAATCTACTTCAATGACCAGTCCCGCTATCTGCAAGACTTCTTTATCGCGAGCAAACATTTTCTCGAAAGCGTGGTTGCTTTGTCCAGTAGGATATATTTCTTGTCGAATTTGTTCTGTAGAAACAATGCGCGAGGCATGCATATTCGACCCTAGCAGTAATGCAAGATTTATTATTCGCTCGGTCGCATTCATACCTCTAATAGTATTACATTTATGCCTTTGTGTGCAGTGTCTTTTCAGCGTTCTACGGCAACAACGATTACACGCATTTCGTCAGGCACGGCAGAGGCGCATGTCCACAGCGCCAGCAATCTATCCCCGTACTGTATGTCAATTTCTCTGTCATGTATGCTGTGGGCTCTGACCTGTCTCAAAAAATAGTCAAGTACATCTGAGTTTTCCCATGTGGTGATAAAGGGATAGGGGAACCTGACCTCGTCTGCAATTCCGTTTTGAGGATGATAAAAATAGTCAGCGACAGGTGCGTCTGAATAAACGTGGAACACGTAGGCAATTTCGTATCTTCGCTCTTTGTAAAGGCTTGAGAATTCAATAATGGGATGTCCTTCTAAAAAGTCGCGGTCAGTATACTGCGCAACGTTAGAAAAGCGCGTGCCGTCGCTCATATTATGCGCGAATAAAAAGAGAAGGTCAGTCTCGCCAACATCTATAGCGTCAACCTGTGGCCAAATGTATGGAGTCCCATGTGAGTCGTCTACTCCGTCAAAACTGCGGTTTAGATAAAAGTCCCAATCAGTTTCAGGACTGCGTACTACGGGATAGTCCACGTTAGTTCCTGGTATGCGTATCCACCCAATAGTGTCAGGGTTTTGTGCAAGCAAGCCAGTGAATTGTTCTAAGATTACCGGTTCAGGATCTGGTTCAGACGGGGGAGTAGTTTCCAGCATAGGTGAAGTGGCTGCGGGAAGTTCGACCCTTGCAGAAGTCCTGTTTATGCTTGAGATAAGCATAAACGCAGCTATCCCAACAAAGATGGTGACGCTTGCAATCAGTACTATTATGTATATTCGTCTTCGTGTCATAAGTTTTATATAGTACTCTTCTTTTGTACCCTAGCAAAGAGGGCAAATGATTTTTGTACCTGTAGTTCCTGACAGTGCTTCTGACGCTTTATCCAGAGAAGTAATAATTGCACTGCGTCCGCGCTTTGCCTCGGCAAATCCTATTGCAGCTTCTATTTTTGGCAACATAGAGCCTGGTGCAAATTGACCATCTGCAATGTGGACATGTGCTTCATCGGTGGTCATCATGCTGAGGTTTTGCTGGTCAGGCTTGCCAAAGTTGATAGCGACCTGATCAACTGCAGTCAGTATTATGAAATAGTCTGCGTCAATTAGTTCTGCCAATTTGCCTGCAGCGAAATCTTTGTCAACAACGGCGTCGATTCCCACGTAGCGATGTCCTTGCTTTACGATAGGTATCCCGCCTCCTCCTCCGGCGATGATAACTTCTCGCGCGTAGAAGAGTGTTTGCAAAGAAATCGTTTCATAGATGCCTATGGGCATGGGCGATGCTACTACTTTGCGCCATCCGCGTCCTGAGTCTTCTACATAGGTGTCGCCAGTTTGCGCCATGAGCTCTTTGGCTTGCGCTTCACTGTAAAAGGGCCCGATTGGTTTGGTAGGATTTTTGAACGCTGGATCGTCCTCATCCACAATGGTTTGCGTAAGCATGGTGATGACAGGGATGCCGCTGACTCCGTTACGTTCGATTTCTGCATCGATTTCGTTTTGCAGGTGATAGCCAATGTAACCTTGGCTCATTGCCGTGCATTCTGCCAGTGGCATGGACGGGGTAGTGTTCGCTGTTGCCCCTGCTTCGAAAGCGAGGTTAATCATGCCAACTTGCGGCCCGTTTCCATGGCAAATAATCAGATTGTGCCCTGCAAGAATCAGGGGAACTAAAACTTTTGCCGTATACTGGGCGCGTTCTTTTTGCTCAAAAGGAGTATCTCCTAGTGCGTTTCCGCCTAGCGCAATGACGATTCGGCTCATGATGTGCGCTCCTTTCGTAGATTGTGATAATGGCAGCAGTCCATTTGTGTAGATTTTGTGTAGAGGATTACTAGTATAGCTTATGATGCAGGTCATAGCCAGATTGCGGCAGTTCACAATTGGTCTACGGTAGGTCTTGCGGGCGGTGTTTCCTGTCAATAAGCAGGTCAACAATAAGGCCTAGTGCAACCAGTACACCACCTGCCAGCAAAAGCGGCTCGAAGGCTTGTCCAATCACCATGTCAAACACGATGGCAGAAAATATTTGTCCCACAAACATGAGCAGCGTTAGGTAGAAGGCTGACACGCGCGCTACGGTAACATTGCAAATCAGCACAACGGCTGCACCAAAAAGACCGCCTAGGTAGATGAGCGGATTAAACGAAAATGAAAGTGTTGGTAGGGTGGCAAGTTCAGATTGCCCTAAGATTAGTAGGGCTAGTACAGAAACGCTCAGGCCTACTACGTAGTTGTAAAAGGTACTGGTGTAGACGCTTGATTTTTTCTGCCAACTTTGCATTGAGAGTACGCGATAATACGATACAAATACCAGCAAGAAAAGAAACTACTACTGGTATCAGTACAAAGGAATCAATCATGACAAAGATTCCTGCGACAACTAAGACAATTCCTACTAATTTACGCACATGGAAGGGATGTTTTTGCATGCCCATTAGTCCATACTGGTCAACGAGTAAGCCCGTAACGCTTTGCCCCAGCAGCCCTAGTGCCATGATTGCAGAAATGGTAATGAGCCCAAAGGAGAGGTTGTTGAAGAGAGTAGTGAGCACTCCAATGGCTCCACCGGTGTAAAGAATCCAGGTAGCTGTGTGCTTAAAGGGAGACTCGCGACGAATAAGCAAGACAACAGTCATGGCGGTAAGTCCTACCGTGTGAATTATCACTGATGCAGTCCATAGGCCATAGTATTCAGCAAGACCACCATTGCTGGCAATCAGTGCTGTAATAAAGAGGCCAGCAAGTAGTGACAAGAAGTAAAACAAAATGTAATAAGCCTTTCATGATTTTTTTAAGATTTCTTTTATTATGCCTTAATAATCGTTTAACTGCTGCATGCTACTGTACTTAAGCAATCTTTTAGGGAGTAGCGATGATGATTTTGACAGGCGCGCTTCGACAATTAATAACGTTTGACGATAATAACGTGATGCGGTAATATAGAGATGATTCAGTCTTATAAAGATAGAGATACTGAGCGCTTAGCGAAACTTTATTATGTGAAGCGGTTCGCTGGCATAGAAAAAATAGCCAGGAGAAAATTGCACCAACTGAAGATTGCATCACGGTTGTCGGATTTGGCAGTTCCTCCAGGTAATCGCCTAGAGGCACTGAGGGGTAATAGGGCAGGACAGCATAGCATTCGAATAAACAGCCAATATCGGATTTGCTTTAAATGGGGAATTAATGGACCTGAAGAAGTCGAAATTGTTGACTATCATTAGGGCAGGAGGATTAAGATGAGTAAAACGGTTCAACCTGTTACGCCTGGTGAGCTTCTTTATGAAGAGTTTATGCTTCCGATGGGCATAACCAAGTATCGCCTTGCAAAAGATATTGGTGTTTCTGCGACACGTATCGGTGAAATAGTTGCAGGTAAACGCTCAATTACCGCAGACACTGATTTGCGTCTTGCGAAATACTTTGGCTTGAGCAAAGGGTATTGGCTTCGTAGCCAGGCACTCTTTGACATTGAAGTTGAAGAAGTTAAAATTTCTGAGCAACTTGCCGCAATTGAACCTCACCTTGCAAAGGTCGCAAAATGCTGTTTGCCTGCTTCCTGCTGCCTCAAAATATCTTCTGCAAAAGAACGCTCAGAAGTCCTATAATGATTGATATGTCAAAGAAAGTCGAAGAGAAAAAGCAATCCTTAACGAAGCGAAGCCTTTATTATTACTGGAAGGTCACGCGCTTGCAGCTGCCTATGTTCATTTTGGCAGTGGGCTCGACTATCGCTTACGTGTTCTTTTTGGCCTTTATTAACCCTCTGATGTTGGGACGCGTTATTGATGAGGTTGCTTCTAACCCTGTGCCCGCCGGTCAAATTCTTGAGACATTTGGCGGTTACATCTTGATATTCTTTGTTGTTAACTTGCTAGGGCAAGCAGGTAGCAAGCTTCAGGACTGGTCAGTGTGGAAGCTGCAATTACGAGCAAACTATGAGCTTGCTACGATTTCTTTTGAGCAGTTGAGTAAACAGTCCATGAATTTCCACAACAATCGCTTTGGCGGATCACTGGTGTCTGCAACAACTAAGTTCATTAATGGCTATTCGAATCTGATTGAAGTATTCATTTACGCATGGGTGGCGATTATTGCAACCGCAATTTTTACCGTAGCGATTTTGACCCCCATTGTCCCACTGTATGTTGCAGCCTTAGCGGTGCTTTTGACCATCTATGTTGTTGTCGCCAATACCTTATTTAAACGTATTTTGCCCCTAAATGCCGTTGCAGCAAACGCGCAGAATAAACTATCCGGGGTATTGTCAGATATCGTAACTAACATATTGTCAGTCAAGACTTACGGTCGTGAGAGCTATGAATTCGGTCGCTTTGAAGAGGCCAACAAAGAAGTCCTTGAAGCAGATTCAAAGCGCATGTGGTCTTCTACAACACGTCAGATTGTGACGAGCGCCTTGACAGTTGTCATCATGATGCTCGTCGTGATGTTTATCACGGGCGGAAATGCGTGGTTTGGTATTTCGGCTGGCTCGCTGGCCATGATTTTTACCTACACCATGTCGCTTGCCATGCAATTTAATCGCATTGGCTCTTCTTTAGCGCAAACAAACCGCGCCTTCGGAGACGCCCACGACATGACGGCAATGCTGGACGAGCCACGCCTAGTTGCCGACAAGCCTAATGCGTCAAAGCTAGAGCTATCGCGTGGTGACATTGACTTTGAAGATGTAACCTTTGCTTATTCGGATGAGGATGACCAAAACAAAGTATTCCGCGACTTCTCACTGCGTATCCCTGCAGGTCAACGCGTAGGGCTCGTAGGTAAGAGTGGTAGCGGTAAAACGACTTTAACGACTTTGTTGCTGCGCCTGTCAAATCTACAAGAGGGCAAGATATTAATAGACGGCCAGAACATTGCTGACGTGACCCAAGTGTCTTTGCGCCAGCAAGTAGGCTACGTCCCGCAGGAACCGCTGCTTTTCCACCGCAGCATTCATGACAATATTGCATATGGTTGCCCTGATGCAAGTACTGAAGAAGTGCGCGAAGCAGCGCGCAAAGCAAACGCGCTAGAGTTTATCGATGAACTGCCCAGTGGATTCGACACCTTTGTGGGCGAACGTGGCGTAAAGTTATCAGGCGGCCAGCGCCAGCGCGTAGCTATCGCCCGCGCCATATTGGCAGACACACCAATCCTTGTACTAGACGAAGCCACCTCTGCACTTGATAGTGAAAGCGAGAAACTGATACAGGACGCACTCCAAAACCTCATGCGGGGGAGGACGTCCATTGTTGTGGCTCACCGCCTGTCTACTGTAGCAAGTTTGGACCGGATAGTGGTGTTGGCTGACGGCGGCATTGTAGAGGACGGCACGCATAAAGAACTAGTCGCAAAAGGCGGCGAATACTCGAAACTGTGGAACCGTCAGATAGGAGCAAGCGAGTAAATGCAAAGACCAGAAAACCTTGAACTGAACGATTATCTTAGCGAGCAAACCGCACAGATTCAACAGCAGGTAGGCGAGCAGCGTGTGCTCTTGGCACTGTCAGGTGGTGTTGATTCTTCGGTGTGTGCAGCACTCTTGTCGCGCGCGATCCCTGGACAACTCACCTGCATTTTTGTCGATACGGGACTCATGCGCCTCGACGAAGGCGACCAGGTAGAAGCAGCTTTTGCAGACAAGGATTTGCAGCTTATTCGCGTTAATGCCGAAACTCGCTTTTTAGATAAGCTTGCAGGAGTCACTGACCCAGAACAAAAACGCAAAATCATCGGTGAAGAGTTCGTACGAATCTTCGAAGAAGAGTCAGCAAGGCTAGGCGACATCCCCTACCTAGCGCAAGGCACTATCTATCCTGACATCATCGAGTCAGGCAAAGCTGGCAGCGCAAACATTAAAAGCCATCACAATGTAGGCGGCCTACCAGAAGACCTCGCCTTCACAGGTCTGGTCGAGCCCCTCTCGCTACTCTACAAAGACGAAGTCCGCAAGCTGGGCACGATGCTGGGTCTGCCCGACTATCTAGTAAACCGCCAACCCTTCCCAGGCCCAGGCCTTGGCGTGCGCTGCATAGGCGAAGTCACCAAAGAAAAACTAGATGCCTTGCGCGTAGCAGATGCAATAGTGCGCGAAGAGTTAGACGCTCTGGACACAAGTCCTGACCAATACTTCGCGGTGATGACAGATACCTATAGCGTAGGAGTGCGCGACGGTAAGCGAGCCTACAGCCCTGTCGTTGCAGTGCGCGCGGTAGCAACTAATGACTTTATGGTGGCGGAGTACGTCCATTTACCCCATGACGTATTGAATCGAATCTCACAGCGTATTACTGACGCTGTACCTACGGTAAGCCGCGTAGTCTATGACATAACCTCGAAGCCTCCAGGCACAGTCGAATGGGAGTAGAGGAGACAAGGCCAGTAATCTCATTTTTTCGGGAGGCCGCACCAGCGGTAGTTGCTAGCGCCCTGTTTGCATTGCTGCATCATGTGAGCAGTGAGAGATTCATTTCTGCGAGCATGCAATTTGATTATGCTATTCAGGATTGGTACCACAGTAGTCCTGCAGTAGAGTTTTGGCACGGTGCCGTTTGGATTTTCATTGGGGTAGCCATTGCCCTTGCACTTGGCAGTACGAGTCAATCCATCAAGATAGCAGTTTTGCGAGGACTTTTCTTTGGCTTTTTCGCGCCATTCTTTGGAATGCTTTTTTTAAATCTTGATGCCTTTACTGATGCGAGTAGCTTTTGGTGGCTCGTCCTTGCTTTGCCTATTTCTCTTACTTTTGGCTTTGCACCGGCAGCAGCAGCCGCAGTGCTAAGCGCAGCTGGATTCGGCGGAAAATATTTCCTTGAAAAGAAGAAGACTGATTCAGAGAATATCATCTAGTCTCGCAAGTTCAAGCGTCCCAGCTCGCTAAAATCTGATAGAGAATAAGACAAGATCTCGATTTGTCTGCCAAATTGCACAATAAAGATATTGTCGCCAATGACAATTGCACCGGCAGTCTCATCCCAATTCCAGAGGTCTATGTCCAGCTCTATTTCAGCAACTTTTTCAAATCCATCATCGTTATCGTAAGAAAAAATCAAATAACTCGTTTCGGAAGGAAAGGCAATGATACCTGTTGCTGGATCAGTAATAATCAAGCCTGAATAAGACCTTGCATCACTGACGTGCATGTCTTCGAGGAGAATGCTGTGAATTTCTTGTACCTGAAGAGGATTGCTCTGATCAAACATGATGAGCTTGTCACCTACGTGACGAGACCTTTCATCAAAGTCGCTATCTAGCTGTAGCCAGTGCTTGACTGTTTGGTCTGACTCACAATATGGCCAAGGGATGACCCTTGAAGATAGATGGGGAGTTTCGATATTTCTTATCAATTCTGGCGCACTGGGATTAGTAAAGTCGAGCACGTGGCTTTCATTGATTCCGCCGCCGAATCCAAAGTTTACCAGATAGAGATAATTGCCCATGAAGGCCATAGGTTGCATATCATCAAAAGTGAGCGTGTCATCTTTGAATTGCCCTATGACTTCTAAATTCTCGTCAAGAACAAGAACTTGAATAGGAGTATGACCACTCCAAGAATGCGCTCCTCTTGCTGCAGAAAAAGAGATATCGGAAATGAGGTAGAGGAGACCTTCGTATTCGAGCAACGTTCCTGATGACCCTGGAACTTCTGCCACCTGTGTAAAGTCCACTGTTCCCTCGTCAAGAGAAATCTGTATGAAAAAAGACGTTTGGGTCATATCCTGGTCAAAGGACCTGAGGAATTCATGATTGTCGATAACCAAAACAATGCCGTCTGCGATAGCAGCAATATCGTTAAAGTTGCCCAGAAACGCCGCTTGAGAAACAAGGGTTGTGCTTCCGACAACATCAATGCCTGTCAATTGTGTGTAAACAGTAGTAAAGTCCCATGCTCCGCCAGGCGCAACTCGAATATTTTCTAAAGGTGTGATATTTGTATTGCCTGCATTGAAAACATGAGGAAGAAATGTTTCTGGCCTATCTTCCGACAGCAGCTCTGGGTCAAAAACGCCATGGTTTGTAGATATGTAGAGTTTTGTTCCAAGCATTCTAGAACCTGAGTATGTTCCCGAAATAATGTAGTTATCAATCATTCTGGGATTTGATGGTGTGCTGATATCAAAGATTTGAACGGTAGTAAATGTTGGATCAATAGCGATTGCATGATCCCAGCCCATCCCTTCGATATCTTCTGCGGTAGTGTTGCCTGTGGGGACTTGTCCGTGAGGGGTGAGAGGCGGACTTTTGATGACAGTTAAGTGATCTTCTGCAAGGAACATAGCTACAATGCTATCGCCACCTGAGACATCTCTCAAAGCTTCAAATTCAATGGCTGCTACTGATTCTTTGGTTGCGCCATCGCCAATGCGGCTTATGTAGATTGTGGTAGTGCCTTGGACGAGCAAATAATCTTCACTACCTGCGCTCAGGTTGATAAGTTGGCTAGGGTTTTGGGCATAGCCAATGCCCTTATCCCTTGAAATTGAGCGCAATGCCTGGTCAGAGATTTCCAAAATATTGCGGAAGTCTATCCACAATAGCGTTCCATCTTCAAATTGGATAGCGCTTCCTCCGCCAAGCCAATTGTCTATAAACATGGGACTGTCATTCTGTAGGCGTCTTTGTATCCGCTGATAAAGAGCACTGTAGCTTTCGGGAGTGGTGATTTCGCTAGCTTCCTGCCTGTGGTCAGCGAAAGTAGAAAAAATGAACCAAGCCGAAAGGCCAGCAAGTAAGAGCAGAAAAATCCCTATCCCGGCTATGAACAAAGCAATTCCGACAGGGAATTTCTTTTTTGGGGGATGCGTGGAATAGTCGTGATTTTGCAAATGGGTGAGATATGTAGGATTGTGCGGATGAGGAGCACCAGCATTGAAATTGGGCGTAGAGTTAGGGGTGATGTCGTTCACGCGATGTCCTCTCTGTATTTGTTGTTCTGCGTTAATAATACACGAATTTGCAGAAAATCAAGCTAAATCCACTGTATTTGCAAAAGATAATTATTTTTTTCATAATATATATTGACATGCTATATTATATGACATATAGTATTATGCGAACTACAAAGATAGCACTGCAAAAGAGCAGTGTCATTATTTGGACAGACTGGACAAGGACGGACAACGACGAACAAAGATTGAAGGGAGGAAGCATGTTTCAGTTAGGCTCAGCCTTACTCGATGGTTGTGTTCTAGCAGTTCTTGCACGCGAAGATGCTTACGGTTACAGCTTGACGCAAGACATTAAGCAGGTCATTCCTGTTTCGGAGTCGACTTTGTACCCTGTACTGCGCAGGCTACAGAAGGACAATATGTTGACAACATATGACCAGCCACACAGTGGCAGGAACCGCAGGTACTATCGCATCACAGAAAACGGACACAAGCACTTGCAAGATATACAAACATCATGGACAACATTTAAAGGTGGCGTAGATTTACTTTTGGACGACACCGCAAAGCTTCAAAATAATCAGGAAGGAGAGGGGACATAATGACTGCTAGAAACGCAGCAGAAACAACACAATTCATGACAAAGACCGCCTTTTTGGCAGAGCTACATCGCAGACTCAGCGTAATGCCTTTGGCAGAAGCAGAAGCGGCCATCGCTTACTACGACGAATATCTTTCAGAGGCAGGCCCAGAAAATGAGGCAGCAGCGATAGCTGATTTGGGAAGCCCGGCACAAGTTGCAACAGGAATACTGGGTGACCAAGTATACGCAGACACTACAGGCGAAGATAAGTCAGTCAGAAAAGGACTAAGCGCACTATGGATGGTAGTAGTCGGGCTTTTTGCAGCCCCCGTTGCTTTGCCACTTGCCTTCGTTCTTATCATAGTTATTTTCAGCGTACTTATTGCAATTCTTTCAGCAGTATTTAGTGCTGCCACCGCCGCAATAACTCTACTTGTGGCTGGCCTCATCTATATCGCTATGGGCTTCGTGGTGTTGTTTTCCCACTTCGCTACGGGAATCACAACGATAGGAATAGGCTTTATAGCAAGCGCGCTAGGCGCAGCACTGACCATTCTTATGGTGTGGCTTGCTAAGCATGCAATCAACGGAACAGCGCGAGGTGGCTCATACCTACTGCGCAGATTTAAAACAAGAGGGGAGGCGCATAATGCCTATTAAAGCAGCAACAAAAACAATTTGGCTTCTTGTTCTGGCGGCCTTTGTAATAGGATTAGGACTTACTGGAATCGGTGTAGCCATGGGCGGAAAGATACCTACAGGCTTTGGGCCAGATGGAATGCGCTACTTCAGCTACCAGACAAATACTCATTATGATAGAAACATGAACCCACGGTTTAGCGCTGAATTTACGACGATTTCTGATGTGGTGGAGGATGTCCACTCAATATCAGTACTCGGTGTGACGACAAACATTGCAATCGTGAGTGATGGCAGTTCTACTGCATCAGATGGATCTGCTATTTCTTACTCGATATATGCACAGAACCCAGATGATTATAGAGTTCGTGTACGCGGAGGAGAGCTTTCGATAGAGTACAGAACACACAATGGCTTCAACTTTGGTTTTGGCTTCTTCAACTCCAGAACTCCTGAGCCTAGCCATATAGAAATCAGGGTGCCCAGCGATGTAGAACTTAGAGACGTTTCCCTGCAAGTGGTAAGTGGCAGCATTGATGTGCAAGCAGCCAACGCTTTGCAAGTTGACAGACTTGAGGCAGACATTGTGTCAGGAGATATCAACATTGCGCAGCTTGGTACAGAACTTCAATTGACTCGCCTTGTCATTCAGTGCGTAAGTGGTGATGTAAACATTAATGGACTTGGTACAGAGCTTCAGCCTGTTGACTTGACGGTTAATAATCTCAGTGGAGACATCAATATTTTTGACGCGAGGCTTGCTGGCTTCGACTTGTCTCAAGTATCTGGGTCGACAACAGTAACAATATTTGACCTAGATGGTTTTGATGTTGAGGTCTCTAACATTAGTGGCTCAGTTACCAAGGATGGACAATCTCTCATTCGTGGCATTGGTGAAATCAGTGTAGGAGACGGAACTGGTGGACGTATTAATATCGATACTGTTTCAGGCAATGTCTCGCTCGTAAGCACCAATCCTTAGTGCAAGAACTACCCAAAGAACAGCCATAGTACAGGCACAATACGGCCACAATGCGAGGGGAGCATTTGCTCTCCTCGCATTTCTTGTCAAATAATCCCCTCAAGTTTTAGCAGGTGCTCTTTTATGCCCAGTCCGCCACGGTAGCCAACCATTTTGCCACTAGAACCAATGACACGGTGGCAGGGAATGACGACTGCTATGGGGTTGCGATTATTGGCACCGCCTACAGCTCGCGATGCTTTGGGATTGCCCACTTGCGCTGCAATTTGACCATAGCTGCGCGTCTCGCCCCAGTCAATAGTACACAGGGCATTCCACACCTTGCGCTGGAAGTCAGTTCCTTTAGGGGCAAGCGGCAAATCAAAGTCACGGCGTGTACCTGCAAAGTATTCGTCTAGCTGCGCTATAGTACGCTGCAATACTTCAGGCTCTTGCCCGGATGCGCACTTTACCGCGTCTTTAGGCATGTCTTCGTCTGCCCACCCAATGATGATGAGATGGTCGCCCTCTGTCACTAAGGCGAGCTCTCCGATTGGTGAGTCATAATAGAAAAGTGATTTAGTCATACACTAATCATACAGCAGAAATAATGGCGGAGTACGCCCAGTGATGGACAGACTCTGCCATTTTTCTCTTTTGCGAAACTATAGTAGTGCTTGCCAGCTTAGGCTTCTGGAATCACTGCTTCTGCTTTGAAAGTGCCGTGAAGGTTGCAGTGTGCCAATGCTTCGATCACTGCTCCTGGAGGCAGGTTCACTTCGACAGTCATGATGGGATTTACCACTTCTGGCATGCCAACAAAGTGTGCTATGGGCTGATCTTTTGCCTGCAGCACAAACCACTCGAAAAAGTGGTCAGGATCATTGGGATGCGCAACATAGTAGCCCGCAGTAACCGTAATCGTTGCGATGTCATCTATCACATCGATTTCAATGTATGGAGCATGTTTTGCATCATAGTCAGAAGCGTTTTCAGGATCGCGAACAAAAGTTGGGGCAGAAATTGTAGGAAATTTTGTCATGATTATCACCCTCTTTTCTTCCTCGTACTTGGGTATCACTATTATAGAATAGTTTGCTGTAGAATTGGGTGCGAATAATAGGCAATACATCATTTGCCTCGACTTAATTGCTACTTATTAGAATAGGCCTGCCGCGAAAAAGGAGACCCTCCACACATGACTTTGATAATTGACGGCAATCATGTTGCTGCAAAGGTGCGAGAAACAGCTGCGCAAGATGTTGCGCAATTCAAGCAACAAACAGGAACTACTATTGGCCTTGCTGTGGTGCTGGTTGGTGACGATCCGGCCTCTGCAGTCTACGTGAATATGAAAGAAAAGGACTGCGCGCAAGTCGGTATTCGTACTTTTGACCATCGCTTGCCTGCAGATACGAAGCAAGAAGACCTGCTTGCACTAATTAAAAGCCTTAACGCAGATGAGTCTGTCCATGGCATCCTTGTACAACTGCCTTTGCCAAAGCACCTTGATGAAGAGGCGACTATCGGCGAGATTGTACCCGAAAAAGACGCTGACGGACTAACGACATCGAGCCTCGGCAGTATCATGCGCGGTGTCGATGGCATTCGTGCCTGCACGCCACTGGGTGTTATGCATCTGCTTGAACATTACGGCATTGACCTTGAGGGTAAGCACGCTGTTGTTGTGGGACGCTCGACCCTCGTGGGTAAACCTCAGTCGATGCTGCTTTTAGAGAAAAACGCTACCGTGACCATGTGCCATTCGCGTACCCAGGACTTGCCTGCAGTATGTCGCCAGGCTGATATTTTGGTTGCTGCAGTAGGACAGCCGCAGCTGTTGGGCAAAGACTGCATTAAGCCCGGTGCTGTTGTGATTGATGTGGGCATCAACCGCACAGACGCAGGGCTCGTTGGTGATGTCGATTTTGACGCAGCTGCTGATAGTGCCAGTGCGATTACTCCTGTACCTGGCGGAGTAGGACCCATGACTAGAGCAATGCTTATCAGTAACACCGTAAAGGCAGCCCAGAGCTCGCTAGATGTCCAATCTTCGCACTAATTTGAGAATGAGAAATGCTCACGTAGATAATTACGCTCCGCTTTCTCATTCTCAAATTAGCACAAATCTTGAACATCTATCGAGCTCTTCTGAATGTAACTTGGAACCTATGAAACGCTTAGCTTTGCATACCTGTTGTGCTCCTTGCTTGATAGGAGTTTACCCTGCTGTATCTTCTGAAATAGTGGGGGAGTTTGACCATGTCACCGCAGTTTTCTATAACCCTAATATTGCTCCTGAAGAAGAGTACATAAAGCGTCGTGATGTTTGCGCAGATTACGCGCATGCACACGGCATTCACTTTGTTGAAATCGACTCTGCAGATGAATGGCAGCAGGCGGTTGCAGAAATCATTGTATATCCGACGATTGAGGGGCACTCTGTTCGCGAATCAGAGTGCTTGGTGTGCTATCGCCTGCGCTTGGGGCGTACTGCAGAATGGGCGGATGAAAATGGCTACGATGCTTTTGCTACAACTTTAAGCATTAGTCCTTGGCAAAATATTGAGGCAATTAATCAGGCGGGCATAGAAAGATGCGAGATTATGCAAAGTCGCCATCGCAGCGTGACTTTTGCAAAGTACGATTTTCGCGGCTACTATAAAGATGCTCAACACACTGCGCGCAGCCTTGGAGTATATTGTCAGAATTATTGTGGCTGTTTGCCCAGTAAACGCGCGGCAGAGCAGCAGCGTGCAGCAAGAAAGAAAGTGGAAAAACAAGTGAGGAAAAATGACTGAACAAGCACTACGTACAGAAGATTTTGATTACAACTTGCCCGATGAACTTATAGCGCAAGCACCCATGATGCCACGCGATACGTGCAGACTGTTAGTCATGAATCGCAGTGAGGACAGACTAGAGCACCGACACTTTTATGACATCGGTGACTACTTAAATCCAGGTGACTTGTTAGTTGTTAACGAGACTCGTGTTTTACCGGCAAGGCTGCAAGGCAAGCGTGCAGATACAGGTGGCGCTGTCGAAGTATTGCTACTGAAAGAGCTCGATGCGTCGACACATACCTGGGAATGCCTCGTAAAGCCTGGCAAGCGCATCCGCGAAGGTGTTGTGATTGAATTTACTGAAGAAGCAAAGCAGGGCGAGGACAAAGAGGGGGTACTCCGCACTTTGCCTTCGGCTTCGGTGCGCTCCGCTCGGAAGCAATCACTTTGTGATGCTTCACTCACTTCACTTCCGTCCTCGCCGCTGTTAGCAGGCAAAGTTATCTCAGTAGGTGACGAAGGGGTTAGACATATAGCTTTTACACCTGCCAATGGTGACTTTCACGAGGCGATTCACAGGTTAGGAACTTTGCCCCTACCGCCCTATATTAAGGACTATGCGGGTGACCAGAGTATGTATCAAACGGTGTATGCAGGCGAAGATGAGCACAGCGCAGCTGCTCCGACCGCTGGATTGCATTTTACTTCCGAACTTTTAGAAAAGCTGCAAGATAAGGGTGTGAATATTGCACGCGTTCGCTTAGATGTGGGGCTTGATACCTTTCGCCCTATTAGTGAAGACGATCCGACTGAGCACCATATTCATACGGAGTATTTCCATGTACCGCAAGAGGCGGCAGGCGCCGTTAATGCAGCACGTGTTGCTGGCAATAAGGTAGTTGCGGTGGGTACGACAGTTGTGCGCGCTTTAGAGTCTGCGGCACAGCTGAGTGGTAGTGCAACAATAACTGAACAAGGTGCTCCGACATCGCTCTACATCTTGCCCGGATTTGACTTTCAGGTTGTGGACGCACTCATTACTAATTTTCATGTACCTAAGTCGACCTTGGTGATGATGGTTTCTGCTTTTGCCGACAAAGAAAAGGGTCGTGAAGATATTTTGGCTGCCTACAATGCGGCGGTTCAAGAGGAGTATCGCTTTCTTTCCTTTGGTGACGCAATGCTGATTGTTTAGTATAGTTAGGTTACGGACAGAACAAGATTTAAAGCAAGACAAGGAGCAAAACGATGCTTAAACAGCTAAGAGCTGTCGTTAGTGGGATTTTAACTTTGGCGCTACTAGGCGCATTAATTGTAGTACCTGCGCCAGCAAGCACTACTGCGATAGCCGCAGAAGCGGAAGCAGAGGCTGCAGAGGAGCAGACTTTAGGCGAAATCACTCCTTTTGAAGCAATGAGCTTGGTAATTCGCCGCTTAGATAACGCCCACTTTGCTTCGATTACGGGCTTCCTTGATCCCGAGATAGAACTACCTGTTACTGTTGAGGTTGCGATTCCTGCAGGTTCTTCGGTTATCTGGATGGGCGAGCCATTTGACGGCCCCATTGTTGATGCTCCTCGTATCACATCTTATGATATGCGTACGGCGGGTGGACTTGATATTTACACAATAGTTCTTGAAAATCATCCACAAGCTCAAATTGAGTTTAACCTTCTTGAAAGCCCTGTGACTGTACTTGGAGATGGTACGTATATGTTAAGTATGGAATATACTCCGCTTACCGATCTTGAGGCATTCATCTTTATTACGAACCTTCCACTAGGAAGCCAAGCTCTTAGTGAACATTTTGACTATGTTGGAGTCAACACAGAGGGCGAAAACGAATACGGTCACTTTTTTACAGAAGTGCGTGGTGGGCAGCCTCTTATGACTAGCTTGACTTATACCGCAGTAGGCGGCAGAGGAACACCAAACGAGAGTCGAGTTTCTGATGGCGTGTTGATTGCACTTGCTGCTACTGCTGCCGGTGTTGTCATGGTGGCCGTCTTGATAATGATGACCAGAAGACGCAGGATAGCTGCTGGTGAATACGATGAAGAGTGGGACGAAGATTGGGACGAAGAATAGAGCCTGATTGAATGATCCCCGTCGCTTCAACGCGATAATCATAAGTTAATACACATAATTTACGCACTTTAATTTCACAACTTCTACATTTTAAGGTACCATAGAGGCAGGGTCATGCTGCGGCATGTCTCCTTCAAGCGTTTGCGCTAAAAGCTACGTGCCCATTTGTACGAGAAGCGCTTACTTGCAACCCACTAACACTTAAGGGGGCCGCCATTATGCTTGCTTTAAAAAACAGGAGGAGAGACGGTAAAAGAAGCGAAGTGAAAAAGGGGAAATCGTTTTCATTTCTGATAATCCTGATAGCGCTCTTTTTGCTCGTGCCTCTTGTGCTCGCCCTTGCCTCAGGTTCAAGTTCTGATCTCAGTGACTTTATCACTGATGTTGCCATATATGATATGAGCACGAACCCGCCAACAATCGTGTCGGATGATACGCCCACCTTTGTTGGGCAGACTTACAGGTTTAAAATTGACTTCGCAGAAACTTCCCAATTGCAAATGGAGTACAACGCAAGTGGTGTACTTACCTATAAACTTCCAGATTATTTGACTATTCAAAACGCTGTTTTGCAGACACCGCTGTATGGGTCGTCGCCAAACTATGCCATTATTGGTTGGCACACGATTGACGTGTACGGCAATGTTGAGATGTGGTTCAACAATGTTGACTTGAACGGTAATCCAACACCGGGAAACGTTAACTTCATTGATTACTATGCCACGGTAGAAATCACCCTTGATGTGTATGCGCAATTGATGGGCAGCGATGACGGCGACATCGATTTCGGCGGCGGCGTTATAGTGGGTATTGTTCCGCCGACAGACCCTCCTCCCTCCCTAAGTATGCACAAGACCTCTCGCTATGAACCCAGTTCAGAGAGAATCTACTACATGATCAGTATTACCGCCTTGGGTGGTTCCGTAACAGATATTGCGCTTACTGACAGCCCAACTATTACTGCAGGACACGGAACGGTCTCCTTCCTTGATGACCCCAGTGCTTTCTCTAGGTTTAGGTATGACTTAAATGGAGACACCGCCTTTGAGACGCTTATGGACGTGGAATGGTCAGACTCCCCACTTGAATTTTCATACGAATTCGCAGGTCTAACGCTTGGCCAAGATGAATTTATCACTATCAGATATTTCCTCGACATTCAGACTCTGGTCGAAAACAATTATGGCCCCGGGCAAGCCCTTGAGGGTATGAGTACGACACTCTATAACTTTACCGTTAATAATAGCGTTACGGTAGATGGTAATGATGCTTCTGAGGGAGAACCCCTTCCGTCCGTTAGCGACAACACCACTGACCACGTGAAGAAGGAACTTGTTATTTCAAAGAACGGTACCTTCTTTTCGGGGGACAACAGGATTCAGTGGTCGGTTGTGATAGGTGATGGTGTTTCGATTCAGCTGAACGACGGAATCATTACTGACAGGTTGCAGAGCAATCTGACGCTTCCTACTGATGACCAGATACTGATAAAGCTTTATGGTAGTGCAGGCAGTCAAATATTTAGCGGTGCGGTAGATGATGTTATTTTTACCGGTCTTTACACGCGCGATGCTGACGATGGCGGCTTTACTCTGACTTTGCCTGATGACTCTTATGAGGCTATCTATAAAGTTGTAATCACCTACAGTACTACGGTGGACGCTCCGCAGCAGGGGATGCCTCCAACAATATATGGCAATGACATAACCTTTACTTTGCCTGGCGGGGCAGGAGGCTTTGGCGCAGACGGCAGTGTGCCCGTAAAGGCAGACCCCGTAACGGTGACTAAGGCCACTTCTGGCATATGTGGGAATCCAGATGCGCAAACAGGACCTGCAGGAGAGCGCTATTGGGTCGACTACAAAGCAACGGTAGATGTTCCTGCGGGGCTGCAAGGTCAGCCGTTGTATTTGTACGATGTTTTGACAATAAGCTCTAGCAGCAAAGCACCACCTAATAGTCCTGTGGACCTGAACGTTGAAGCAGAGGGTATAGAGGTAGCCACCACTTTGTTGGCACACACCGACCCTGTAGTTTCTGGAAATACCTGGCGTGTATACTTCGGGGAATCAGCGGATGATACTCCGGCTTTGACGCAGTGGCAATACGATGAAGAGGTAACGCTGACCATTACCTATAGAATATATCTAGACGACTCAACAGTCGCAGAGCTCAGCGACAAATCCACTGCAAGAGAACTGCAAAACACCATACACCTAATTAACAGTACAGATAACCCTGCCTTGGGGGCAACAGGAAACTCTGTTGGTAGTAAAAGCGTAACTGACGATTGGCCTATTTTTAAGCGCGTGAGCAAAACAGATAACCCTGCGCTATTTAACTATACGGTCACCATAAATGGAGCGTACTCCTCTAGGGAAGCTCCCTTCCTGCAAGAAGGGAAATCACCCGTCTTTTTAGACACCTTTGACACGAGGTTAGACTATGTACCAGGCTCTTTCTATGTAGTGGATACCAGTACACCTGGTAGGTACTTTGCTCCAGCAGATGACGTACAAGTCACCGGTAGCTCTTTCTCTGTCGATCTGAGCAGTACGAACTGGCAAGTATTTTCTGGCACGCAAGCACCTGGCTCGCTCATAGGAGACGCGCCTGAAAATTGGTTTGCCAATAAGCACACCTATCAGGTTCATTATCAGCTACACGTGCGAAGCCAGTACCTAGAAACAGCGCAAAGTGGCATGGAAAATAGTGCCCGTATTACGGTAAATCCAGGTGAATGCGCCTTTGAAAGTGATATTACCGTCGCCTATAATCCAGAACTTCTTTCAAAGACAATGACTCCTGTTTCAACAGGCTCTGATCGCATTAACGTAGAAATTGTCATTAATGCAGATGGTCAATTTGTCTTTTCTGACGGAGTAAGCCCGGCGCCCGATTTAATCACCGCGCAGGACAGACTGGTCAACCTGATGCTCTTTACTGACACGGTTCAGTTCTACACGCAAAGCCTTGATAATGGTATTTGGGACGGTGTTTGGATAGATGCACCAGCTGCGAGTTTTAACACGCACGAAGCCTGGAGTGTTAACGTCGTTTCGCTCGCAGACGTACCTGCCGGCTTTGATGCAGAGGTTGACTTTGTCATTCCCAATGAAACACCTGTAATGCTTCGCTATCAGGCGCATGCAACCTTAACACCGGGTACTCCTGGTGAGATCAAAAATGAGGTTTGGATATTTGGTGAGTATGACGGTGATGGAGATAAGTCCTATGTCGTAGAAGACGACGGAGTAGGCGTTGGCGCTGACAGACAATTGCTGCGTGTGTTTAAGCAAGACAATGCGGGCAATAACCTTGCCGGAGCAGGATTTAGCCTTTATGCTACAGATCTCTCGGCGGGATATGTTCCTCCTGGTGGACTACCTGCAGCAAAAACCATAACAGCAGAAGATGGCACTGTTCTTGAATTTGGACTTTTGCCAGATGAGATGACGCATCTAACAGAGCTCTTAACTGATATTAACGGCACGACGACCTTTGACAATCAATGGATAAACTCCTCATACAGATTCCTCTATCTGCTGGTCGAAAACACACCACCAGAGGGCTACATAGCTGTGCATGAAAACAATTACTTTACTATCAGTCCGAAAATAGATGCGAGCGAAATTGCCAATCTGGGAGCACTGGTAAACGCTGATGTGAATCAAATATCTGACTTTACGACAGTGACCAATACTCCTTTGAGTGATGCTGCTGGCACGCTCAGGGTACGCAAGGTATTTAAGGGCTTGAGCGATGCAGAAATCCAAAGATATCTGCAAGGGTTCGAAATAGTGATTACCGACCCTAGTCTAGAAGAGCATACGTTCAAGCTGATAGATGCGTTAAGCCCTTACGGCATTGTGCTGACAGACATTCAAGAAGGCCTTTATACTATTGACGAGAGAAACGCAGAAGTTCCCGGCTTTACACTGAATACAAGCCCGGCGATGCCAATTAAGTCTGAATTGATGCCAAACTATGAGGGAGAAATACTTTTCACCATCGAAAATAGTTATACGCAGATACCGCCAGAGCCGCCAGCACAGCCGCCAGCACAGCCGCCTAAACAACCAGGGAGAGGGCCGCTGACAGGAGAGGATTTGCAAATCTTAAGCACAGTTGCCCTGATGCTGCTTGCAATAATTGTGGCGGGTACTGCTGTAACGGGGCTTAGGCGAGAAGCTCAAAAAGGCAAATAAGCTGCTTTTAAGAGCGTTTTCTTGCGGAAAATAGTGTTTATTTTGTGAACGTATACAGAATTCATTTATGGATATGCATGTTGTTGTGCTAGTATTATCCCTTGTAAGTGTGTGTTGGAACACGATGAATCTGAGGGGAGAGAGACTATGCCAGTTAATATTGGAGGACCACAAGGACCACCTGCTGGTGGCGGTGCAGGCGCAGGAGCCGGTGCTGGTGCAGGCGCAGGAGCCGGTGCTGGTGCAGGTACTGGTGCGGCAGGCGTAGGTCCACTAACAGGCGATCTTAGCAATCCAGTAATGTGGCTTATGATGATGCTTGTTGCACTATTGGGCGTCGGAATCGCGACATACTTTATTTCGCGTAATGATGACTTCGCAATTGCAAGACGTACTGCTTAAGCTAAGCTTGTTCGAACAAAGTAATACATTTGTAAAACATTACTAGTAATAAGTGATCGGGGATCTACAAGTGAGATTCCCGATTATTTACGTTTTTCTGTAAAACCGATTAGTAGGAACTAGGCAATGAGAATCAATAAGGTTGTTGGCGCAATTCTAATAGTGATATGCGTGATAGTTTATGGAACAATTCTATACATAGCACGTCCGCACTTGGGAAATCTCTTTGTGTTTGCAATCTGGGCCGTTGGTTTGGGCTTAAGTGTTTTAGGGATGTTTAATTACGTTTTTCACAGAAAGCCGCCAGGTGATGTGCGTGCAGAGGGAAAAACGATGTGCATTATTCCTGTCTACAACGAAGACCCTGCACTTTTGGATGGCTGTATTCAGTCGCTGTTGCTGCAAACCGCTCCTATTGACAAAATCTTTGTAGTCGATGATGGGTCAAAAGTACCCGTAAACATCGACACTTCATCTGAAAAAATCGAGCTGGTTCGCCTTGAGAAAAATCGAGGAAAACATATTGCTCAAGCTATAGTTTTAAAGGCGATTGGTCCTGATGAATACACCTTTTTGCTAACTGTTGACTCTGATTCGATTCTTGCGCCAACGGTTGTTGATTACTTCTTAAAAGAGATGCATGACCCCAGAGTAAAAGCTTGCACTGCTACTGTGTTTGCCAGTAATTACAGCCAGAATTTCTTAACAAAAGTTCAAGACTTTGATTATGGCTTTTCAACTTCTATTGCAAGAAGTGCGCAGCGAGCCCTTGGGTTGCTGGACACAACAACAGGTGCTTGCGCGTTTTATCGAACAGCGGTATTGAATTTTCACCTTGACGATTACTTAAGGCATACCGAAAAGCATCCTTATGCAGATGATCGACGTATGGCACTGTATTCGCTGATGGAGGGGATTGGTAGGTATGTCCCTGAAGCCGTTGTCTATACAGAGGTTCCAGAAAATTTGAAAGTTCTTTGGCGCCAAAGAGTGCGCTGGGCACAGTCGCTGTGGTCAGACTTCCCCTATTATGTGGTTAACTTAGGCTTTAAAAGATCGATTTTCCTTATTCAGTCAGTACTGATATCTGCTGTTTTCCCTATCATTATTTTAATGTTGCTGTACTTCTCAATGCTGCTTGATACGGCATTTTGGCTATATACCTATATTGGCTTTGTTATTGTAACAACGTATGTGGCTGCTCTTTTTTACACCGTTTCACGTTACGAAGTAATTTCTGTTAATGACGTTTTCGGTTTTGGACCAAATAAAAAACGCATTCGCGGGAAAAGACGCCGCAGCTTTGAGCATAGATTAGTTCTGCTTCGTAGGCTAATTGACTGGGTCATAATTTCACCCTTCTATGTAATTTTTACCCACTTCTTTCTTATTCCCGTACTGTACGTGGCCTTATTCAAGGTTCTTAGGGGCAGTAAAACATGGGGGACACGTTAATACTTCGAGATAACAGTCATAGCAGTCACAACAGCTCGAATATGCTTTAATTAGTTCACCTGCATTAAAGGCGAATAAGCGCTCTGCAGGAGTCAAAATAGAAGATTGCGGCAAATGAACTTAAGAATTGGAGTTAGCTCAAAATGAATGAAAGCAGACGAAGCAGGCGAGATAGATTGCATCAAGGTTCTCCTATGACACGATCTACCCGTAGGAGGCGAAGAAATCCTCGGAGGAGAGCAAGACAAATTCTTGCATCCGTCCTTGCTGTTCCGCTTTTAATTCTTGCAGCTGGAGTAGGCTACTATGCATTTCTACAAATTAGAATGACTAGCATTCCTCCGCCTACGTCTTTAGACACTCCCAGACCTCACCCTTCAGAGCCCTTCAACCTTGCTATTTTTGGTACTGATGCAAGGAGTCGCTTGGAGCCGCAGCCGCTTGCCGATACTATAATTTTGGCAAGAATTGATCCTATTGAACAGCGCATGTGGATGGTTTCTATCCCTCGGGACACAAGAGTAGAGCTGCCAGGTCATGGCTCTGAGCGAATTAACGCTGCATATCTTTATGGAGGGCCAGATTTGGCAATTCAGGCAGTACAAGACGCGACCGGGCAAGAAGTGCACTATTTCGTCACCATGAGTTTTTGGGGTTTTGAAAATATTGTTGATGCGGTAGGTGGAGTATACATTGACGTGCCTATTGATATTTATGATCCTTTGGCAGACTTTACGTCAGACGGTAGTGCTACGCAAATAGATGCAGGATTTCAAAATTTGGATGGCGCGCATGCACTTACTTTTGTCCGTCATAGAGATGGCTATATAGATGCAGACTTTGGCAGAATGCGCGCACAACAAGATTTCCTTAGGGCACTCGTGGCTCAAATGGAAGATGCTCCTAATTCTCAACTGCCGGGCATAGTTAATTCGCTTGCAAATAACATTACGACCAACTTTACTCCTTTAGGGCTAGCGTTGGCAGCGCGTGAAATACGTGGTATACCTGAAGAAAATCTGTATCTCACAACCCTGTCAGGAGAATGGCGTGCTCCTTACGTCTGGACCTATGAAGATGTAGCTGAAGAAATATGGGAAAGTTTCGGAGTAGCACCCTTTGAGTAATGTGATGAAAAATTCTGAACTTGACCTTCCTGTGACACGGGCTGCTCGTAGAGAGCAAAAAGCCCCTCAGAGGAAAGTAAAGCAAATTGTTGCAGGTATTCTTGCTGTTCCACTTTTAATTCTTACAGCCACAGTAGGATACTATGCGTTTCTGCAAATCAGAATGACTAGTTTTCCTGCACCCGCATCTTTAGATACTCCGCGTCCTCACCCTACAGAGCCTTTTAATCTTGCTATTTTTGGTACCGATTCAAGGAGCCGATCAGAGCAATCACGTGCAGATACCATAATTCTGGCAAGAATTGATCCTGTCGAGCAGCGCATGTGGATGGTTTCTATCCCCAGGGACACAAGAGTAGAGCTGCCAGATCATGGCTCTGAGCGAATTAATGCCGCGTATGCCTACGGTGGACCCAATTGGGCAATCCAGGCAGTAAAAGATGTTACGGGGCAAGAAGTACATTATTTTATCTCTATGGATTTGCGAGGCTTTGAAAATGTTGTTGATGCTATGGGAGGCATAAAATTTGATGTGCCTGTAGCTATTGATGGACCTGCATCAGAAGGGTATGATTACAGAACTTCTCCTATTGAGCCAGGTCTACAAGAGCTTGATGGTGAACACGCATTGACTGTTATACGGCATAGGGATAGTTACATTGATGGAGACTTTGACAGAGTGCGTGTGCAGCAAGATTTTCTTAATGCGCTCGTGGCACAAATGGAGGATGTTCCCAATTCTCAATTGCCAGGCGTAGTCAATTCGCTTGCAAATAATATTTCTACTAATTTTACTCCCTTAGGACTGGCGCAAGCAGTGCGTGAAATACATGGCATATCTGAAGATCATCTTTATATTGTGGCGTTGCCAGGAGAATGGCGTGCCCCTTATGTGTCAATTGATAGGATTGCAGCTGAAGAAATATGGGCAAGTTTCGGAGTCGCACCCTTTGAATAGCTAGTGCCCTTTGGGTGACTAGCCTTGACCCGCTTCGAGTGCAGCAATAATTTCTTCAGCGCAAAGGACACGTCCAAACAATTCCATATTTGCAATCGTTGCATCGTGTGCTTCTTTGTTAAGTGCAGAGCATACGTCAGAGCCAAAGACTACTTTATAGTCTCTAAAATATGCATCACGCGCGGTGGATTCACAGCAGATATTAGTGACGGTGCCACAAATGATTAAAGTATCTACGTCTAGGTTGCGCAGGACAATCTCTAAATCTGTTTGATAAAAAGCACTGTAGCGACGTTTGCGCAGCACGTACTCATTATCATTGGGCGCAAGCTCATCAACTACTTCGATGCCGTCAGTGCCAATGCGCATGCCCCCGTCAATCAGATGCGGAAAGCTGGCGATTTCAAGCGGATTAAACACGGGATCAGTTTGATGTACCGTGTAAATAACAGGAACATCAAGTTTGCGGCAGGTGTCGATAAGGCTTGCAATGCGCGTTAGCTGATGCTTTGCATCAGGCACTTCCATGATTGCACCTTCGCGCACAAAGTCGTTTTGCATGTCGATTACCATCAGCGCACAGCGCGCGCGTTCAAATTCCCATTTCTTTTCTGGTGCTGCCATGTTAGTAGTCTCCTTAACTGGCGGAAGTAGTCAGTTGATAAGAGCGAAATAAGGAACGATTATATCAGCATATGCCGTAAGGCGTGGTACTATATTTTAGGTTCACAGAAAGGAAGATTATGAGAAATCCGCTATCACAAAAAATTACCAATATTCCACATTCAGGCATTCGCAAATTCTTTGAGGTTGCAGCAACTATGGAAGATGTTATCTCGCTGGGTGTAGGAGAGCCAGATTTTGACACACCGCTCAAGGTGCGCAAAGAAGGTATCGCATCGCTGGAGCAAGGTCACACGACCTATACTTCTAACTCTGGGCTGCAAGAGCTGCGTGATGGCGTTGCTGCCTATATGAAGCGCACAATCGGCATAGATTACGACACCTCTACTGAAATCGTGATTACTGTTGGTGGCAGCGAAGCTATCGATGCAACACTGCGCTGCATGCTTGATCCAGGTGACGAGGTTATCGTACCCGAGCCCGCATTCGTTTCCTATGATCCCTGTACAATCATGGCAGGTGGCGTGCCCGTAGCAATTCCACTTAAGAACGAGAACCAGTTTAAGCTGACTGTAGAAGAACTTGCTGCTGCTTATACGCCAAAGTCAAAAGTACTCATTTTGTCGTTTCCCAACAACCCAACGGGTGCGATTATGACAAAGGAAGACCTTGCCCCTATTGCTGAATTTGCTGTTGAGAATGACCTGTACGTCATTTCTGACGAAATTTATTCAGAACTCAGCTATAAGGGAGACCATGTGTCTATTGCTAGCTTCCCCGGTATGCGCGATAGAACGATTATCATCAATGGTTTCTCAAAAGGCTTTGCGATGACAGGCTGGCGCTTGGGTTGGGTTTGCGGACCAGAGCTCATTGTTGCGCAGGTATTGAAGTTGCACCAATACGCTATCATGTGCGCGCCTACTACCAGCCAATATGCTGCGATTGTGGCGATAAATGACTGCGATGAAGAAGTTGCCATGATGCGCGAATCTTATAACGAGCGCCGCAAGTATATGCTGGGCGAATTCGAAAGGCTGGGCATTAGCTGCTTCGAGCCTGGTGGTGCGTTTTACTTGTTCCCAAGCATTGAGCGCTTTGGTCTAAGCTCTGATGATTTCGCTATGCGCATCTTGCAAGAAGAAAGGCTTGCCGTAGTGCCCGGCACTGCCTTTGGTGCGTCTGGCGAAGGATTCTTGCGCATTTGCTACGCATACTCGATGGAAGAGCTCAAAGAGGCTATTATTCGCCTTGAGCGCTTCATATCTAAGCTATAGACCCTGTCTTGTAGCTTGGTAGCCTAGGCAAAATCGAGCTATAATATAAGGATAAAAACTCAGACTCTCAGGAGGATTTTTCATGGAACGCACAGAGGTAATTAGTCGTATTTCAGAGGTCGTTGTCGAACAACTTGGTGTAGAAGAAGCTGCTGTTGTGGAAACAGCAACATTCATCGAAGACTTGGGTGCAGACTCATTGGACTTGGTAGAAATCGTTATGGCTTTCGAAGACGAATTTGATACTACTATTCCAGATACTGCTCTTGAGCAAATCAAGACGGTGGGCGACGCTGCTAGCTACGTTTTGGAAAATCTCTAGAGATTAACATCTAGTGATTTAAGTATTGGTCTCATGCCTGACAAGCAGTTAACGACTGAAGAGCGTATTCGCGCAGTCGAACGCTTTACTGGTCATGTCTTTAAAAATAAAAAGTTGGTAGAACTTGCGCTGACGCATCCTTCTGCCGTTGAACACGAGCCGCTGCTTTCGTACCAGCGGCTTGAATTTTTGGGTGACGCCGTAGTTGGTCTGTGCGTGGCTGACTATGCTTACTCTCATTTTCCTGATGCACAAGAAGGTGAGCTCACAAAGATGAGAGTTGCTGTTGTGCAGGGTTCATTTTTGTCTGAAAAGCAACAAGAAGCAGGTTTTGACCAGCTGATAATTTTTGGCGCGAGTGAACAAAGTGAAGCTTCGCGCGGCATGTATCGCGCCCTTGAGGACAGCTTTGAATCACTGGCAGGTGCGCTGTATCTAGATGGCGGTTTCACGCTTGCTTACGAATGGGTGTTGTCCCAGCTGGAGAAATATATCAATCTTGATGCGATTCAAAAAAGCGCCAATCCGAAAAGCGAATTGCAGGAGTACGTCCAGCAATCTGGCGGGGTCGTAACGTATCGCATACTTGAAGAAAGTGGGCCTGCACATGCCCCGAGTTTTTTTGCAGAGGTGCTTATTAATGGTAAGCCTTGTAAGACTGCTATGGGAGAGTCAAAGAAGGCCGCAGAAGCAGCAGCTGCAGCACTCGCTCTAGACGAAATCAAAAAAGACTAGTGCGCTCATGATAGAGCTACGTAATATAGCTGCCTCAAGCAGAGGGTTGCGCGACGTAAGTTTTCGCGTCAAAGCAGGGCAACGTCTTGCTCTTGTAGGAGCAAATGGTAGCGGTAAATCGACCATCCTTCATGCGATTGTTGGTCTGCAGCAGATATCTGACGGCAGCGTAAGTGTTGACGACCTTAATCCCTTTGACAAACATCAGGCACAAGAAGTGCGTCGTCGCGTTGGATATGTTCAGCAGCGGCCTGATGATCAAATTGTTGCAACAAGTGTTGAAGACGACGTAGCTTTCGGCCCAGAAAATCTAGGACTGCCAGCATCTGAGTTGCGCAGCCGTGTTGATGAGGTTTTGGCATGCGTCGGGTTAACAGGGCTTGAAAAGCGCGAACCTCATACACTTTCTGGCGGACAAAAACAGCGACTGGTAATTGCGGGCGTGCTTGCTTTGCACCCGAACTATCTTGTGCTAGATGAACCTACCGCCCAGCTAGACCCTGCGGGCAGAGAAAGTGTACTTGCCGTATTGGATAAGCTTCAAGAGCAGGGCACAGGCATTGTTCAAGTGACCCATGACATTGAAGAGATGGCTCTTGCTGATCGAATTGCAGTGCTGCACGAGGGTAGCATTGTCTTTGAGGGCAGCTTTGAAGAGCTACAAGCACAGCGTGAGCACTTTGATGTGTGGGGTATTGATTCAGGACTGACGCCTGTTGAGCTAAGTTCTTTTGCTGGCAGCGACAAGGAAAAACGCACGCTTCGTGCAGAGAACCTTTCGCTTAGCTATAGGGTTGGTACGCAAGTAACGCAGGCGCTAAAAGATGCAAGTTTTGAAGTTTCGAGTGGCGAGTTCATTGTCATTCGCGGAGACACGGGATCAGGAAAATCGACACTATTAAGTATCCTTGCTGGCTTGGTTCAGCCTGACGAAGGTACGGTTACTGCCTTTGCAGGGCATGACGGAGAAGGCGCGACAGGCAGTGATGAGCAGAGCGAAGCACGCTTGGTGTTTCAAGATCCTGAGCTACAACTGTTTTCTGAAACAGTGCTTGATGATATTGCCTTTGGCCCGCGCAATTTGGGAATGTCAGCTGAAGATGCGCAAGGCGCAGCACGCGCCGCAATGCAGCAAGTTGGACTGTCTGATGATTTTGCAGACAGATCACCCTTCTTACTTTCTGGGGGAGAAGCTCGCCGCGCCGCAATAGCTGGAATCATTGCTATGAAGCCTCGCTTTTTTCTAGCTGATGAACCTACGAGTGCACTTGATGCGCAGGGGCGTGACAAGATCCGAGCGCTGTTGGCTTCGCTTACGGCAACGAGTGGTGTTATTGTCGTCACGCATAACCCCGAGCAGTTCGCTGACATCGCCACCCGCACCTACCGCATCGTCAACGGCACCCTCTCACTTATCGTTGATGACGAAAGGAAAGATATCTTTGCACAGTTGCCTTCGGCTTCGGTTCACTCCGTTCGGAAGCATTCACTTCGTGACGCTTCTCTCACTTCGCTCCCGTCCTCATACCCTATACCTGAGGGTATAGATGTTACAGTGTTTGAAGGTGAGGATAGGGATACCTCAGCACGCTCCGCAATAGAGAGACAACGAATTGACCTACCTATGAGGTATGAGGACTGTGCAGAGGTGTCCCTATCCTCACCTGAATTAACACCTAAGGTTAAAAAAGGGAAGGGTGCGGGAGGTTTTAATTTCTCGTTATACGTACCAGGAGATTCCTTGTTGCATCGTGCGGATCCGCGTACAAAAATCGTGGCAGCAGCTCTGATTATGACGGCACTGTTTAGCTATCTTAATTGGCTGCCAATACTGGGCGTACTCCTCCTAGTTATTGCACTTGCACTGTCTGCAAAAATACCTCTCGGGTCTGTGTTCAAGATGATGAGGCCGCTTATATTTCTTATTGCGTTTACTTTGCTAATTCATAGCATAACGTGGCAACCTTTTGGTTTGAGCCTTGAGGGTTTTGCGCGTGGTGGCTTGTTCACTTTGCGCCTCGTTGACGTTATGATGCTGTCGCTCTTAGTTACACTGACGACTTCGCCTGTTGCTCTGACTGATGGACTAACTCTGCTGATGAAGCCTTTGAGAAAAATCAGAGTACCCATTGATGACATTGCAATGATGCTGTCTATTGCGCTGCGCTTTATTCCCACCATCATGGAAGAAGCGATGACCATTGTGCGTGCGCAAACTGCGCGTGCGGCACCCTTTAATAGTGGCAAGATGCTTGCGCGTCTTAAGGCGTGGATTCCTGTTATTATTCCGCTGTTGGTGCAACTGTTTCGCCGTGCTGATACCCTTGCGCTTGCAATGGAGGCACGTTGCTACATGGTGAGCGCTGATATTGCCGCAGGTAAGCAGCCTGTGCGTACTCGCTTGCGCAGCTTGAAAATGAAGAAGTCTGATTATCTGATTATTGCTTTGGCGATACTCTTTACTCTTGCTATTATTGTGGTGCCTAGAATATGAACAGTTACGCTCTTATACTAAGCTACAACGGTGCTGACTTTAGCGGTTTTGCGCGTCAAAAAGACCCTGCAATTAGCACCGTGCAAGAAACGCTTGAGCAGGCCTTGACTACGGTGTTGCGCCTGGACGCGCCACTGCTTACTGTTTGTGCTGGTCGCACTGATGCAGGTGTTCATGCGCGCGAGCAAGTTCTAAGTTTCGAACTTGACGGGTCAATGCTTGATGATAATCAATGCAGACTATTAGTACGCTCTGTAAATGCTCTTACCCCTGAAAGCATGAACGTGAAAAGCATACAGCCTGCAAAAGAGGGCTTTTCTGCACGCTTCGACGCGCAGTCGCGTCAGTACCATTACCATATCTTCAATCAGACATATCCTCCAGTTTTTACTAAGGACTTTGCGTGGCATGTTTCAAAAAAATTAGACCTTGCTCTGATGCAGCAGGCAGCGCAAGGCTTAATGGGCGAACATGATTTTCACTCATTTTGCACAGCGCAGTCAGTGACTGATGATAAGAATACTGTGCGTACAATTTGTGAAATCGAAGTCACAAAACGCACAATATTAGGTGAAGAACTTGTTATCGTTTCTATAGTTGGAAGTGCATTTTTGCATTCACAAGTACGCATTATGGTGGGAACTTTGCAAGAAATCGCTGCAGGTAAGCGCAGCTCGGACGACATTCCAAGGATACTTTCTGCCCGCAATCGTGAGGCAGCCGGCGTAACTGCCCCAGCTCATGGACTTATGCTCTACCAGGTAAGCTATCCAGAGGACTGTTTCTAGAATTCCAACAGCTCGCTTAACTAAATGATATTTTTTTAGACACACATCTTCATAACTCCCTTCACATTTATCATCACATTTTGTACACAATCTCATGAAATTGCGCTATACTTAAATACATGGAACCCCAATGAGGAGGACTAATGGAAACACGACGCGTACTGTTGGTGGAAGATGAAAAAAGCATTCGCGATGCGGTTGTCGCATACTTAGAGCGCGAGGGTTTTTGGGTAACACCATCTGCAGATGGCGAAGCAGCTCTGCATGCTTTTTCGCTACACAACTTTGATCTCATCGTTTTGGACTTGATGCTTCCGAAGGTCAGTGGAGAAGAGGTCTGTAAAGAGATCCGCGAAAAGAGCGATGTGCCTATCATCATGCTTACGGCAAAAGGCGAAGTTGATGACCGCATTGCTGGGCTCGAACTAGGTGCTGATGATTATCTGGTTAAGCCGTTCTCTCCTCGTGAACTTATCGCACGCATTAAGGTATTGCTGCGCCGCTCACATGTAGCAGATATTCCGCAGCGTGACTTCCTCAAATATGGTGACCTTGAACTTGATGTAGGTGGACACCGTGCAATCCTTGCAGGAAAAGACCTTGATCTTACGGTCAGCGAGTTCAAGCTGCTTTTGGTATTGGCGCGCTATCCTGGTCGCGTATATAGTCGTATGGAATTGGTAGATAAAGTTTTGGGCTACGATTTCGAAGGTTATGAGCGCACCGTTGATTCACACATTAAAAACTTGCGTGCAAAGATAGGCGATGATCCGAAAGAGCCGCGATACATTTCAACCGTTCATGGTGTTGGCTATCGCTTTGAAGCATAGGGTTAGTTGCTTTGAGCCAAAAGACTAAGCGCAGCAAATTTGCGATACGCTTAGGGTTTAACTTTGCATTAGTTGCTGCGATGACTGCAATTCTTGCAGGGGTCATTAGTTACGTAGCTTGGTCGTTCGCCTTTGAAAATTACGTACGCGAAAATCTGCAAAGTACTGCAAATTATGTTGCGCGTCATGCAAGCTCAGCCTATCAAATGTTTCATGGGTGGGAATTTTCTCATGGGGCAGTGATCCCTCAAGTTTCCGCACAACAAGACATCACCGTTCAAATTTTCGATAACGACGATCGCCTTATTTATGACGAAAGGCACCACAGCCCAATCATCCACGGCGAAGCTCAGGGTTTATTTGATGAGGCAATTGAAGGTACGCAGGGTACAAGAGAGCTTGCTTCAGATGGAGAAAATGTCTTTACCGCGCCAGTCATTGTAGACTTCGTGCGCGTCGGGGAAGTGCGCGTGTGGGCATATAGCCCCACAGGACTCTTGACGACCCACGATTTGCAGCTTAGAAATACCGTAATGATTGCAGTAAGCGCCTCGGGTATTGTCGCCATGATGGTATCGTCTTTTGTGGGGATTATGTATTCTCGCAGGCTCGTTGTTCCGATTCGTAAAGTCACGGTTGCAGCACAGCGCATGCGTGACGGGGATGAAAATGCGCGTAGTGGACTTGATGGAAATAGTGAGATTGACCAGCTGGGCATTACTTTTGACAAAATGGCAGATTCTATTCAGAACGACCGAAAGTATGAGCGCAGAATGATGGGTGACATTGCCCACGAAGTGCGTACTCCGCTTATGGGCATTCAGTCAACCGCAGAGGCAATAGAAGACGGTGTTTACCCTGCAGACAGTGAGCATCTTTCGATTATCACCAATGAAACGAAGCGCCTCTCACGTTTGACCAGCGCGCTTATGGAACTGAGCCGCCTGAAGGATGATCAGATAGGTTTCCCGGTGTCACTTATCGATTTGAATGAGCCCATAAACGCTGCAGTTGCTGTTAATTCAGCACGTGCTGAAGCTTTGGACTTGAACTTGGTATTAGACTTGCAGCCAAACATTAAAGTGCAGGCCAATGCTGAACGCTTGCAGCAAGCCTTTACTAACCTTTTAAGTAATTCGATTCGTTATACCCCTGAGGGGGGCACCGTTGCTGTGCGCACTGTTGCAAAAGATGGATTCGTTTATATCTCTGTCGAAGACTCTGGCGTGGGCATGTGCGAAAAGGATGTCAAACACGTATTTGAACGTTTTTGGCGAGCAGATGATGCTCGTGACCGTGCCACAGGTGGTGTTGGAATTGGACTGCCAATCACTAAAGAAATTATAAATCGTCACAACGGAGAGATATTTGCAGAGAGCACTTTAGGTGTAGGGACTACCTTCACCATTAAGCTGCCACTCTCAAAGTAGCTTTTCGTAAGACTTAAGTAACTGTCCAGCAGTATTTTCAAGAGAAAAACATTCAGAATGTCTTTGTGCGCCATTAGATAGCTGCGCGCGAAAGGTGGCGTCATTGACGATTTTTTCAGCTTCAGACATCAGCGCATGAGGCTCTGGTGAGCTTGCAAGGAGCCCGCTTTTGCCATGTACTACGGTGTCAGAAATTCCAGGTGATTCTACTGCTATAACAGGTAATCCTGCAGCAAGTGCCTCAATCACTACCAGGGGATGAACTTCACTGACAGAGCCGGTAATAAAAGCATCGCACAGAGCTACATAGTGGGGGATTTGTTTGTAGTCGACAGCTCCGGTCAAAAGGATTTGGCTTTCCAGCTGGTGTCGCACAGCAAAATCGCGAACATAGTTTGCTTCTGCACCGTCTCCGACAACAAGTAGCTTTAGTCGCTTATCAAGCTGCGTGCATGCCTTTGTAAGGCTTGCGAATTCGCTTAACAGGTAGGCAATGTTTTTTTCATGAGAAACTCTGCCAACATAGCACAGCACGATATCACCATCAGAAATCCCGATATCTTTGGCGGCTGCCGCCAAGGTATCAGTACTGTTGCCTTTCACGCCCTGGAAGGCTGTCAAGTCAATGCCATTGGGAATTACCTGCACGTTTTCGCACTGGACGTACTCTGCCAGCCAATCTACAATACCCGCGCTGGGTGCTACCACCAAATCGCAGCGCGAAGTGAAATAGTTCAAGTAGCCTGCATTCCACTTGTGCCTTTGCGTGTAAGGAATGGCGTGCGCGTAGGTGTCCGCGTAGAGGTCATAGCGCGTGTGATTGGTAAATACCAAAGGCGCACTAAACCCCTTGTTGCGGCGGTAATACATTAGATAGCTGCCGCTTTGAAAAGGGTGGTGTGCGTGAATGATGTCCAGCGTAGGAAGCAGCTCCTGGGTCGCCTTATTAAAGGCAGGGCCGTATCCCCATCCCGTATTTCCCACAGGGATTGCAGGGCTGCGAACAACATTGGGCTCGTCATCATCATAGCGTGTCGAGCCAAAGGTAATTAGAAAAACTTCATGCCCCTGTTGTTCAAAATAGCGCTTATACAGACGCATGTGGTTGGTAATGCCACTGACGTGTGGCAAATACATATCAGCAAAAAACCCAATTCTCATGCGCATATTATATACTGTAATGCGCCGTAAATGATGGCACGTAACAGTAAGGTATCTGAGAGGAAATAAACCTGTGTCTCTATCAATAGGAATAGTGGGACTTCCCAACGTAGGCAAGTCAACCCTTTTTACTGCTCTTGCAAAAGCGCAGGTAGAAGCTGCAAATTATCCCTTTGCAACCATCGAGCCCAACGTAGGGATTGTGTCTGTACCTGATAAGCGCCTAAATGTTTTGTCAGATATGGTGCAGCCTAAAAAGACGATTCCTGCAGCAGTCGAGTTTAATGACATCGCAGGATTAGTAAAGGGCGCCAGTGAGGGAGCAGGACTAGGCAACCAGTTTCTGGCACATATCCGTGAAACTGACGCCATCGCAGAGGTCGTAAGATTTTTCCCTGATGAAAATATCATTCACGTTGATGGGAAAGTTGATCCGCAATCTGATGCTGAAACTATCAAGCTCGAGCTGATCTTGGCAGATATTGCCACGATGGAGCGCATCATCGTGAGGTTAGAGAAAGAAGTCAAGCGCGATAAGAGTGTTCAGGCAAGTCTTGATGTGGCACAAAAGTTGCTAGCTCATTTGGAGGCTGACCACCGTGCCTATGGTTGTGACTTAACTGATGAAGAAAAGGTTTTGGCACGCGAGTTTCACTTGCTTACGATGAAGCCCATGCTATATGTGGCAAATGTTGATGAAGACCAGCTGAGCGCGATTCATTCGGGTGAATTGGTGCTGTCTGAGATTACTGGTCAGACTCCCATAGCTTTGTGTGCAAAGGTTGAATCAGAACTTGCAGAGCTAGATGAAGAAGAAGCAGCAGAATTTTTGGCTGACTTGGGGATAGAAGAGTCGGGTCTGGTGACCTTGATTCGCGAGGCTTATAAGCTGTTGGGCTTGCAGTCGTATTTCACGGCAGGCCCTCAAGAAGTGCGTGCATGGACAGTTCCTGTTGGGACAAAGGCTCCGCAGGCGGCTGGTGTTATTCATACTGATTTTGAGCGCGGGTTTATTAAAGCAGAAGTAGTTTCTTTTGACGACTATGTGCAGTACGACGGGGAGAAGGGCGCGCGCGATGCGGGGCGTCAGCGATTAGAGGGCAAAGAGTATGTTGTGCAAGATGGAGATGTTATGCATTTCAAGTTCAATGTTTAACTTGCAACGGGAAATTTTGCTATAATCACCCTGTTATATGAGTCATAATTCTGGCTGACCTAAGGAAATCGATATGTCTGAATCTAAGAACCTAGATAATGCCGCCCCTGCAGAAGACCAAGAGAGCGAAATTACTTTTGCGGAACTGGACGAAAACGCACACCTTAGTTATGAAGAAGATGATGTAAAGGCAGAAGAGCCGCGGGGCAAGAAATTTATCTACGCGCTGACTGCGCTTAGCGCACTTGTTTTACTGTTTGCACTCGTTGCGATTTTCTTTGCCTTCCAAAGTGTTGAAGAAAATGATGATGCTGAAGCTGCTGCGATAGAAGAAGCAGATTACGGTGCAGAGGCAACGACAGTTGAGACTGAAGATTATATGGAGTCGCCCATTTTCGTAGTGTTTGAAACTGACTATATTTCTTACAATGCCAATCTTGACGGCACTATGCAGGTTGCTAATGTAGGCAATGATGCCGAGATGGAGGTAGTCCCAACGATTCCTGACAGAGGTCTTGGAGCAAACTACGCAAACATTATCGGAATTGACGTGCTGGACGCACAAGATCGTGCTAGGGCAGCTGGCTATGTAGTGCATCAAGTGTTTGTGGTCTGTCCTAATGTAGTAAATAATGATGCTCCTGCGCCGAGGCCAGGACGAGTACTAGAGGTACAAACATATACTATGCGCGGAGATAATCAGACTCACATGTTCTTGCATGTTATGACGACTGATCCGGTAGGTAACGCACGTACGGTGCCAAATGTTGTTGGAAATAGACAGCAAGCAGGGCACAATGCTCTGGTTGGCGCAGGACTGGGTTCACGCACAACAACTGAACGTAACAGTCCAGATGCAACAGGCACGGTAGTGTTCCAAGCACCACAGGCAGGCAGATTTACGCCAGCTGGGTCTACGGTAATAATGGTTCTAGCAGACTAGCACCGCCCGCAAAATAATGATTCGAAAAGGTTCACGAGGTGAACCTTTTCTTATAAACTAGACAGTCTAGACAGATTGTTTTTTGGTTGATCAATTTGAAAGGATGTGGCCTGTGGCACGCTTCGTAAATGAGCCTTCACGTACGTTTAATGAATATCTACTAATTCCTAGTTTTTCTGACCGTGATTGTACGGCGGCTAACGTTAGTTTGAAGACTCCTCTTGTGAAGCATCGCATAGACGAAGAAGCGCCACTAAGCCTCAATATTCCTTTGACCAGCGCCATTATGCAGTCAGTGTCAGGAGACCGCATGGCGGTAGCACTGGCCAAAGAGGGTGGCGTTTCTTTCATCTTTGGCGCTCAGAGCATTGAAGATCAGGCAGTAATGGTTGCGCGCGTAAAGGATCACAAATCTGGATTTGTGCGTTCTGACAGTAACATATGTCCCGATGCTACTTTGGCTGACATTTTAGAGATGCGCGAAAAAACAGGGCACTCAACAGTTGCTGTTACCGAGGACGGAACATCACAAGGTAGGCTTGTTGGTATCGTAACAGGTCGTGACTACCGCGTTAGTCGCATGAATCCTGACGATAAAGTATCTAGCTTTATGACGCCACGTGCAGACTTGATTTGTGGCTATGACGGAATGACTATCTCAGAGGCAAACGACATGATTTGGGATAACAAGCTAAACGCTTTACCAGTGCTTGACGATAATGATCGTTTGACTCACTTTGTTTTCCGTAAAGATTACGACAGTCACAAGTCGAATCCTAATGCAGTAGTTGATGAAGACAAGAGTTATCTTGTTGGTGCAGGCATTAATACTCATGATTATCGCGAACGCATTCCTGCTTTGGTAGAGGCTGGTGTAGATGTTCTGTGCATCGATTCGTCAGAAGGCCATACCGTCTGGCAAGCAGACACCATTGCTTTTGTGCGTGAACAGTATGGCGACAAGGTAAAAATTGGCGCAGGTAATGTTGTTGACGAGGACGGTTTCCGCTATCTTGCAGATGCAGGTGCAGATTTCGTTAAAGTTGGCATCGGAGGCGGCAGTATTTGCATTACGCGTGAACAAAAAGGTATTGGTCGCGGTCAGGCCAGTGCTGTTATCGACGTAGCTGCAGCGCGTGATAAATACGCAAAAGAAACGGGCGTCTATGTCCCTCTGTGTAGTGATGGGGGAATCGTATTTGACTACCACATGACTTTGGCACTTGCGATGGGTGCTGACTTCCTAATGCTAGGGCGCTATTTTGCACGCTTCGATGAAAGTCCTACACCGCGCATTAACTACAACGGAGCCTATGTAAAAGAATACTGGGGCGAAGGTAGTAACCGAGCCCGTAACTGGCAGCGCTATGGCGAAGGCGAAGAAGGCACCGAATCAAAGGATAAGTCGAAGCTGACCTTTGAAGAAGGCGTTGATTCCTACGTTCCTTACGCAGGCAGTTTGAAAGATAACGTAAGTACGTCTTTGGCAAAAGTGCGCTCTACGATGGCAAACTGCGGCGTGCTTGATATTCCCACTTTGCAACAAGAAGCGAAGCTGACTTTGGTGTCTGCGACGAGTATTGTTGAGGGTGGGGCGCATGATGTAATACTGCGCAACCAGTCACGCTCAACGTAAAGCGCACCAGACACCACATCTTTGTGTCGAATTTCAAAAAAGAGAAATCCACGTAATTATTACGCTAGGATTTCTCTTTTTCTCATTCTCCTTAACCTGTGGCGTCTGGAGCGCTTAGGAAGCTGCGGTTTTTGCCATATTTAAAGTGTTTTCTTTAGAACTAGATAGTGATTTAAGTTGCGCGTTCTGCCGTCAGCGTCGAAACGTGCGACTAGCTGTGCCTTGTCTGATATCTCATCGATTAGCTGGTCGATTTCGGCAGAAGAAAAACTGTGACAATAGCGATAGGCTCCAGGTTTACCTTGCCATCCTAAGAAATAGTCACCGCCTTCTAGTGCGCCACAAAGCGGAGGAGTAGTGTCCAGCCCTGCGAAATCTGCCAGTGCTTGTGCGTGCGTTATCTCTGCTTTGCGCGCAAGGTCAGGGCTGTTTAGGAACTGCCAAAATGACACAATGATATACCCGCCAGGATTAGTGTGTGCAATCATTGCTTCAAGCAGTTGCCTGCGCAAGCTCTGCCCAGGAATATGGTGCATGAATCCAAAGGATACACTTAGTTCACAGGGTGGCGCTTCAAGGCGTTTGGTAACTTCAACAACTCCTTCACCAGCAAGTAGTTGTACGATGTCGAGACTTTGATAACTTTGCAAAAACGTACCCTTTGCTGACATTTCATCACTGTTGTCCACGCCGTAATAGCTAATTGCTGTATCTGGTAACTTCTCAGCAAGAAAGTCTGCAAAGCGCATATTGCCACAAGCGAGATCTAACACAGACAACGTGCCATGGGGACGGTTCTCCTGGCACACTTCTACTGCTTCTTGTGTGCCAGGAGAACCGTCCCCATGGCACAGCAGCAGCACTTCAAGGCACTGATTCCAGCCATGCCAGGGTGCACCTCTGGTTTGCGCAAAGGAAGCACCTTGCTCTTTGTAGAACTGAGTATTTAACTGGTGCAAAAATTGTATGATTGTGCTGTCCATAGGCTAGAATTGTATCTCATGAAAGATATGCTACAAAAAATAATTGATGAGCTGCGAAATCCAGAAGCTTCGGATTTTTCGCTGTACTACGCTGATGTACCTGACGAGCTTCTTTTTTCGCGACTAATTGATAGGCTAGGCAAAGGCCGTCCTGACGCACAAGACTATTCCAAAGAGAAGCTGCTGTCATACTATCAAGAGGTAAAACGCGACCAGCCAGAGCTTTGGCAATCGTGGAATGTTAGCCCAAAACTAGAGCGACGCCTACTTCGTGTCCTTCAGACAAAGCCTCGCAGAACTGCATCGGGCGTAGCAACAGTTACCGTCATTACAAAGCCGTGGCGCTGCGGCAGTGACTGCTTGTATTGTCCCAATGACGTGCGGATGCCAAAAAGCTACTTAAGTGATGAGCCTGCTTGCCAACGTGCTGAGCGCAATTTCTTTGACCCTTATTTACAAGTACAGGCACGCTTGCAGGTTCTGGAAAGAATGGGTCACCTGACAGACAAGGTTGAAATAATCGTGCTGGGCGGTTCGTGGTGCGACTATCCAAAAGATTACCAAGTGTGGTTTGTGAAAGAACTTTTCCGTGCGCTTAATGATGGTGAATCGGGACGTATTGAGGCAGAAGCATGGCGCCAGAAATACCTAGATGCCGGATATTTGGATGACAAAGAGCAGATTGTTCAGCGTGCGCAAGACATGCAACAACTGGTAGATGATGGCGAGCTGACCTATAACCAGGCAATTGCTCGACTGTACGGCATCGATGACGAAGGCAGTGCTAGCAGCGCCGGTGACGATTTCGAGATAGCCAGAATGCGCGCTGGTCTGCCTGGTGAACCAACAGATGCGATTAGTGTGGACGTATTCCTCCATGAGCTGACACATCTGCAAAGGGCGAATGAGACCGCCAAACATCGCATGGTGGGTTTTACGGTCGAGACGCGACCAGACTTGGTCAATGCAGAAGCTCTGACTTTGATGCGCAGGCTCGGAGTAACGCGCCTGCAGATTGGCGTTCAGGGGCTTGACCCGCAGGTGCTGCAGATGAATAGACGCAAGACAAGCAGCGAGCAAATCCGCAACGCTTTTGCACTGTCGCGAGCTTTTGGGTTCAAAATACACGGACATTTCATGCAAAATCTGTATGGTTCTACGCGTGATAATGACGCGGCGGAGTACGTCCAGTTTATGACTGACCCTGCCTATATTCCTGATGAAATTAAGCTGTACCCTTGCTCTCTTATTGCGGGCACGGGGCTCGTTGCGCATTACGCAGATGGTAGTTGGCAGCCTTACGCCGAGCAGGAACTGATAGAGCTACTTGCTGAAAATACCGTGAACACACCACCCTTTGTGCGCATATCGCGCATGATTCGAGACATTTCATCACATGACATCATGGCGGGAAGCAAGCGCACTAATTTGAGGCAACTGGTTGAAAAACACATCGCAGATACGGGCGGTACCATGCAAGAAATTCGCCACCGTGAAATCAGTAATAGTGAAGTTATTCATGAGGACTTGAATCTAGAAATTATGAGCTTTGACACAAGCGTGTCAAAAGAACATTTTTTGCAATGGGTGACTGATGACGGACGAATCGCAGGATTCTTGCGCCTCTCTTTGCCACTGCCAACGCGTTCAGAATATTTGCCTGTGGGAGAAGACTGCTTGCCGACATCGCTTGATGAGGCGATGATTCGCGAAGTTCACGTATACGGCAAAGTCGCCGCTATTAGCAGGTCAGGTGACGGTGCTCAACACAAGCGTAGCGAGGCGGTGGCGCTTGCGCCAGCAAGCCGAGCGAAGCGCAGTGAAGGGCACGAACGTGCCCAGCACTTCGGGCTGGGTAGGCAGCTAGTTGAAAAAGCTTGCGACATTGCTCGTGAAGCGGGCTATACAAAAATGAATGTAATTAGTTCTGTAGGAACGCGCGAATATTACCGAAATTTAGACTTCACTGACGCAGACCTCTACCAAACTCGCGACCTAAAATCATAGCAGCTCTGCTAGGATAGATATGCTATGAATACAACTTCACTTTTTGATGACTCATCTTACAAAAATACAGGCACTGCACAAGGGTCTACTGCGAACTCGCAGATAGATTTGTCACAGCTCAATGCAGCACAGCGTGAAGCTGTGCTGCATACAGAAGGCCCCTTGCTGGTACTTGCTGGGGCTGGTAGTGGTAAGACGCGTGTTTTGACGTATCGCATTGCGCATTTGGTGGCAGATAAAGGGGTAGCCCCTTGGCAAATTCTTGCGATTACTTTTACTAATAAGGCAGCAGGAGAGATGCGTGAACGCATTACAGACCAGCTAGGTGCGACCGCAAACAGCATGTGGATTTCTACCTACCATGCAGCGTGCGTGCGCATACTGCGAGCCGAAGCAGAAGTTTTAGGCTATAAGCGCAGTTTCACTATTTATGACGATGATGACGCAAAGCGATTAGTCAAAGACATCATGCGTGAGCTTGAAATCGACCCACAGGTGTTTCCTATAGCGTCAATCAGAAATCGCATATCTAAAGCAAAAAATGAACTGCAATTGCCAGAAGATTTACCTGAATTCGGAGCAGCGCCTCTGGACAGGCTCGTCCGCAATATTTACACACGCTATGCAGAGCGTCTGCTTGCGGCTAACGCAATGGACTTCGATGATTTGCTGTTCAATGTTGCGCGCTTATTTACTGACCACAAAGACGTGTTGCAGCGCTACCAGCAACGCTTTCACTACTTGCTGGTTGATGAGTATCAGGACACCAATCATGCCCAGTATTTGATAACAAAGTTGCTGGCAGAAAAGCATCGCAACATTATGGTGGTGGGCGACGATGACCAATCGATTTATTCGTGGCGCGGGGCTGATCTCAGCAACATTTTAGATTTCGAGCGTGACTATCCAGAGGCTCACACTGTTAAGCTGGAACAAAACTATCGCTCGACAGCAAACATTTTGGCAGCGGCAAATGCGCTGGTTGCAAACAATAGCAAACGCAAGGACAAGCAACTCTTTACCGACAACGACAACGGCGAGCTGCTATCGCTTTATCTTGCATCAAATGAGCATGACGAGGCTCGCTATATTGCCGCAGAAATTGAGCGAATCGCACGCCGCGAAGCGCGCAACTACAGCGACTTTGCTATCTTCTATCGTACCAACGCACAAAGTCGCGTTTTAGAAGACGCGCTGCTGCGGGCAGGGCTGGGATATCGCATTGTCGGCGGCACGCGCTATTTTGACCGCGCAGAAATCCGTGACCTTATGGCGTACCTAAAAGTCATCGTTAACCCTGATGACGACATATCGTTAATGCGCATTATCAACACACCCCGCCGTGGCATTGGAGGAACGTCCATAGCTGCCATTCAGTCTTTGGCTGCGCGTGAAAGCTTGACGTTTGAGGCAGCACTTAGGCGGGCAGTGTCTGCCGGTGAAGATAGTGACGATACCAGCAGCAGTGAAGCAGACATACTGCGTCCTGCAGCAAAGCGAGCAATTGCTGATTTCGTGACAATGCTCGACGAAATGCGTTCGTATCGCGGTGAGCTTGCCCGCGTTGTCGAAGCGATTATCAATGCATCTGGCCTCTTGACACACTTTGAAGCGCAGCGCACTGATGAGGCCGCAGGTCGTGCAGAAAACATTAGGGAATTTGTAAATGTAGCCGCAGAATTCGAAGCAACTCATGCAGTGGGCCTTGAGGATGTTGAGTCTGACCATACTGACAACGGCAATGATAATGAAATCCTCTTTGCATTTATGGAGTGGCTTGCTTTGCGCTCAGACCTTGATTCGCTTGCCGGAGAAAGCGACACGGTCACTATGATGACGGTACACACAGCAAAGGGACTTGAATATCCTGTTGTGCTGGTTGCAGGTATGGAAGAATCACTCTTTCCTCATGCGAATTCAATCTATGACAGCAGCGGCCTTGAAGAAGAGCGCCGCTTAGCCTATGTTGCCATTACGCGTGCTCGCGAGCGACTCATTTTGACGCGCGCTGCAGGACGCATGAGCTTTGGTACTCCTAGTCAAAACCCGCCCAGTAGATTCTTAGCAGAATTGCCCGAAGAGCTTATCTCAATGCAAGGTGTTGGCTCTGACGGATTTGCGGGTGCTTCTGGCTGGGATAAGCGAGGAGATAGGCGCGGAATTAGCGGTCACGGACACAGCTTCGGCGATAGCAGTTCCAGCAGCAGCCGCAGTAGTCGCAGTGAAGGAACATCGCGCAGTATTTATGATAGCGAGCCAGCTAGTTATGGCAGTGGTATGCCAAAGGCAAAAGACAGCTTCGCTGCAGGTGATATCGTAAATCACAAAATGTGGGGCAAGGGTAAAGTCATGGACGTAAGCGGGGATTCGCTGACTATTAACTTTGAATCAAAGGGAGTGAAGAAGTTGATGGCGGGGTTTGCTCCGATTGTCAAAATAGGATAGCTTCGCTGAAGATACTGAATGCTGAATATTTGCCAAATCATAAAAAAATACTTTACCAAATCATAAAAAAATACTTTACCAAATCATAAAATTATGTGAGAATAGAAGGCGCAATCTCCACTTTAGCCTTAGGAGCAATAATGGCAAAATATTTTTCTCGCGTTGCAGATGATTTGCTTGTAAGTATGCTTAAGCGTAAAAGTGCCGTACAAATTAAAGGTCCAAAATGGTGCGGGAAAACTGAAACTGCTAAGCAGCAGGCAAGTAGCGTTTTGTACATGCAAGACCCTGATACTTATACGCGCAACATGACAACGGCAGAGCTAAAACCATCATTGCTGCTTGAGGGGGATACCCCGCGATTGATCGACGAATGGCAGGTCGCACCTGTTCTTTGGGATGCTGTGCGCTTTGCTGTAGATAAAGATAGTACAAGGGGAAGGTTTATACTGACTGGCTCGGCAGTACCGGGTGAAAAGCCACTTCACAGTGGCACAGGTCGTTTTGCTTTTTTGCGTATGCGCCCCATGAGTCTTTTTGAATCAAAAGAATCGAGCGCCGAGGTTTCTTTAAAAAGTCTTTTTGATGAAATGTCTGAAGTGAACGGTACGGCTGCGCTTGGACTTGAAGATACTGTACATGCTCTTGCCCGAGGAGGATGGCCAGAAGCAGTCATCTCTCAAGACAGAGAAAACGCACTTAGCATTGTGGCCGATTACCTTAATGCTGTGTGCACAGAAGATATTTCTCGTGCAGACGGAGTTTCGCGAAATCCTGAAAAGGTTTTTGGGCTTTTGCGCTCATATGCACGGTGCAGCGCTTCGCAGGCGGCAGATACTACTTTGCAGCAGGATATGATTTCTACGGGACAAAGTATTTCTTTACCTACGCTTGCTAGCTATCTGGATGCACTTACTGATATTTTTGTGGTAGAGACCCTTTCTGCTTGGCATCCACGGTTGCGTTCAAAAACAGTGATTCGTACTTCTCCGACCCGTCACTTCGTTGACCCTTCAATTGCTGTTGCAGCACTAGGCGCAAATCAGGCGTCTCTTTTGCGCGATCCAGAAACGCTAGGCCTACTTTTTGAATCTCTTTGCGTGCGCGACTTACGTACCTACTGCGAAGCACTGGGAGGGAACGTATTTCATTATCGCGACAGAGCCGGATTTGAAGCTGATGCTGTTCTGACTTTGCCTGATGGACGATGGGGGCTTGTTGAGGTTAAGCTGAGCAGTGTTGCTGCTTCGCAGGCAGCAGATAATTTGGTGAAACTTTCAGAGCGCATCGACCAGATAAACCTAGGCAAGCCAGCTTTTTTGATGGTTCTTACAACGGGTGATTACGCTATCACTTTGCCAAACGGCGTACACGTTGTGCCGCTGAGTTGCATGGCTCCTTAAGACGATAAATGCAATCGAATCTGTGCCATCTGTGCTTTGCTTTGCAGCGTCTGTTTAAGACAGTACAGCTCTTTGATAGAATTGATACACCTAACACATCTACCCAAACAGAAGAGGGATTCTCATGACTAAGGTATACGTATTTGGACATAAAAACCCTGATAATGACAGCATTGTTTCAGCAGCAGTTTACGCTGATTTTCTCAATACGTCAGAACCAGAAGACAGCGACCGTACCTACATCGCTGCTAGACTAGGTGATATTCCGCCAGAAACACAGTACGTGTTCGAGCGCTACGATGCTACCGATATGTTACCCATCCTTTTGCCAGCGCCAGAAGGTGATGAGCCCATGAAGGTCGTGCTGGTTGACCACAACGAATATGCGCAGTCAGCTGACGGTATCGAAGACATGGAAATCGTAGAAATCATCGACCATCACCGCATAGGCGGCATTCAAACTGCAGCACCCATCCCCTTTATGAATCTGCCCTATGGTTCATGTGCCACGCTGGTGACGGTTCAATACATGGACACAGAAACTCCGCTGCCTCATTGGGCGGCTGCAGCGTTGCTTTCTGCTGTGCTAACCGACACCGTAATTATGAAGTCGCCAACGACGACAGATGTTGACCGCGACATTATCGAGCTGCTGGCAAGCGGTATCGATGTCGACCCTCAAGAATTCGGCATGGAGCTGTTCAAAAAGCGTGCAGAAGCAGCACCTTTTGAGCCTGCGCATGCGCTGACGACCGACCTGAAAGAGTACGACAAAGATGGCAAGAAGGTTGCTATCGTGCAGTGTGAAAGCGTCACACTTGACCCCGTGTACGCCGCGCGTGAAGCCATTGCAGAAGAGATGGCAAAGCTGTGCGAATCTGAAAAATACGACCTATTCATCTTTATGGCGACTGATATTATCAAAGAGGGTAGTGAGCTCTTTGCAATAGGCGATGTCGAGCTTGCGAAGAAAGCTTTTGGTTGCGAGTTTGACCATAAAGTCGACAGCAACGCTGGTGAAAACGGTTGTTGCTGCGAATGGATGCCAGGCGTACTTTCGCGAAAGAAGCAGGTCGCCGCCGCTATTATGGATGCTTAATGAACAAATTGTGAAAGCCTGTACATATACCTTGCAGTTTTCATAAAAGTTGCTATTATTATATACAGCCATGAGGGGACATGTTGACTGTCCGAGCATACGCTCAATACGTTTCTTCATGGGAAAAGGCCACCTTGGACGAGGGTGGTCTTTTCATTTTTCATAGAACTTTTTTCGCCCCTCGCTGTGCTAAAATTTTACTCACATTCAAAGAGGGAGTTGCCGCATGAACAATAATACAAATGAGCCTATCAATCCGGCCCAACAGCCAGCAGCTGATTCGCCAGAAGCTCAACAAGATTTTCAATCGCCTGCGACTACACCGCCAGAAGTTCAGCAAGATTTCCAACAGCCCGCTGCCGCACCAGTGGATGCACCGCAGGTTACCTATCAGCCACTGGCAGATATGTCGCCGCCAGTTGTGCCAGATGCACAAGCTGTACCGCCGATTGCAGATGCGCCGCCAGCACAACAGCCCTTTACGCAGACGCCAGTGCAGCCTATTCAGCAGCCTGCAGTTGCACCAGAGGGAACTTATCAAAACTTCCAACAGCCTGTACCTGCCACGTATCAGCAACAACCACAGCAACAGCCAGCAGGTTTCGCACCATATGTTCCGCAAGAGAAAAAAGGAATCCCTACGTGGGGAATCGTTGCCATATGTGCAGCAGTCTTTTTTGTTTTGACCACTTGTACGGTTGTGACTGGTTTCATTTTCTTCAGGTCGTTTGCAGACACTTCCTCAGTGACATCTATTACCATTGACGATGACAGGGATGACTTTGATATTGATTCTTTTGACGCTTCGCCTAATCCTGATGTGGTGGCACAAATTAGTCAGGAATTTTTTGACGCAGAGGTCGATATTCAAGACCCGGATAGAGAAGAAGTTCCGCCTACGGTGTATCGCGGCACTGATGAAAGTGTCTTTACTGACGACTTCTTTAACATCTCTATAACGGTGCCAAATGATGAAACCCAACAAAACATTCATGAAATAGGAGATTCATATTATTGGAGTGGATTTAGTTGGAATAATGATTTTTCGGTGGATGTTCGCCGCATGGAAAGTTCAGGTTCGCGTCCGTGGTGGGGATCTGCGCAAGAAGAAGTTAAGCGCCATGCAGTGAGCACTTGGCGCGAGAGCACTATCGTAGATTCGGGAGTGCTGACCATCAATGGAGAAGATTACGTGTTTGTTCGTCATTACAGTGCGGAATGGCCTGACTCACACAGCATTGATCTTGGGCGCAGTATAAATGGCATTTTATTTACAATTAGCATCCATACTTTTGATCTATCCAGAACTACGGAATCATTCTTTGAGTAGATAAATATGATTGAGCAAAATTTCCAACAACAAATGCCGCCCGTGCAAGAGCCGTCGAAAATGAAAACTTTTCTCTGGAGGGCTGTTAGCGCAATTACCACAGCTCTTTTTATCCTGTCCTTTTGCCTAGCTGCACTGTTCGTCTTTCTGTTTACTCCGCTGGGAGACACTATTCGAGAGCTCGACATATTTTGCAATGACAGCGAAGAATACACCTATACAGACACCTTTGATCCATCCGGAACTACAGAATCGTTTTTTGAATAGCGTGCTAACATAAGCAGTATGACTAATGCGAATGATTTCACTTTCAATCTAGAAGCGAGCGACTCCTCCGGCGGCACAAGCGCACGAGCCGCTACGCTAACGACCCCTCACGGCGACATTCAAACGCCGCTCTTTATGCCCGTGGGCACAAAGGCAACGGTAAAGGGTGTCCAGCCAGGCGCACTCAAAAAAATGGGCGCACAAGTAGTGCTTGCAAACACTTATCACCTTGCCATGCGACCAGGACCAGAACTTATTGCTGACGCAGGCGGCCTCCACCGCTTCATGAACTGGGACAGTCCTATACTTACCGACAGCGGTGGCTTTCAGGTTTTTTCACTGGCAGATACGCGCAAAATTACCGATGACGGCGTGACCTTCCAGTCCATCATTGATGGCTCAAAGCATTTTTGGACGCCTGAAGAAAATATGCGCATCCAAAGCCTGCTAGGCGCTGACATCATCATGCAGCTTGATGAGTGTCCGCCATATCCTGCAGAAAAATCGCATGTGCGCGAAGCAACTATGCGTAGCCTTGACTGGGCACAGCGTTGCAAAGATGCACACGCGCAGCTAGAGCGCGCGAAGCCTGAGTCTGTCAGCCCGCAAGTACTGTTTGGCATCGTACAGGGCGGAACCTTCATTGACTTGCGCAAAGAGTCTGCTACTGCACTTGCAGAAATGGACTTCCCCGGCTACGGCATCGGCGGCTACAGTGTGGGCGAACCTCACGAAGTCATGTTTGAATCTCTTGCAGCAACTACAGATGCCATGCCAAAAGATAAGCCGCGTTACCTTATGGGAGTCGGCAACCCCACAACCCTCGTGCATGCAATAGCAGCAGGCGTTGACCTGTTTGACTGCGTGCTGCCAACGCGCACGGCTCGCATGGGAACGGCATTTTCAAGCGAAGGACGCCTGAACTTGCGCAACGCACGGTTCGCGCGCGACTTCGATCCGCTGGACGCACTCTGCCATTGTGATACCTGCCAGAACTATTCGCGTGCTTATTTACGCCATCTTATCGTCAACAAAGAAATGCTCGCACCAATCCTCTTGTCGCAGCACAATCTGCACTACTTGCTGGATTTGACCAGCAAGGCGCGCACCGCGATACTAGCGGGTACATATCAACAGTTCGTGAAAGACTGGGATCAGTCGCCCGCTGCAAACGACTACTAGTGCTAAAATTTCAGGTTGACCTAAAATTTGTGTCTGTATCTGAACAAGAGGGATAAGACTAGTGAAAAATAAACAGGTAATAAAGCTGCTATCGGTGATGCTTTGTGCTGTTATGCTGTTTCCACCGCTTTTTGGGGGAGCTGCGGTAGCCCTTGCATCAGTGGCGGAGCTTGACCAGACCTCGACTACCTATGGAAGTGCTGGGAACGAAAACATCGACGCAACGGAAGCCGATCAGCTTGACGATGTGACGCTTGACGACGGCATTGGCAACGTTACCGAAGAAGGCAGTAACTACGTTATCTTGCTACTTGCACCTTTCCTGCAGTGGGAAGATATTACCCCTGAAACAACCCCGCAGCTGTGGGCAGCGCTCGAAGAAGCTGCTATTGGAAACTTAAACGCGCGTAGCCGCGTGAAAGAAGCTGACGGTGCGCCCTCGCTTGCCGAAGGAGCTTTGACCATTTCTGCAGGTACGTGGCCGCTAGTTAATCATCAGGCTTTGCCAGCATTTGAAGCGGGCGACTTGGTTAGTGGCACGCCGGTAAGTCAGGCGTACAGCCGCTATCTTGATGGCTCGATGGAAGGCTACAATATTGCCTATCTGGGCTTGCCGCGAAACGTCGCACGAAACGCCGGAAATCCCTTTGTCTTTGTGCCGGGCACTTTGGGCAGCATGATTGAAGAGGCAGGCGGTGCTACGGTAGCACTGGGTAATTCTGATTTGGGGCATGCGACTGACGCGTCGCGCTTGCTGCGTCCCGCTGCCATTGCCGCCATGAACGAATATGGCTTTGTGCGCTTTGGCAATATTAATGAAACTATTCTTGAGCGCAGCCCACAATCACCTTATGGAGTACGTACAGATCTCGAATCTATGCGCACTGGGCTCGAAGATGCTAGACGTGATTTGCCTACAGGCAGACCAGGACTTATTGTTATTGACCCGGGTGATGGCTATCGTGCGCGTATTTTTTCTCCCGAGGCTAGTGCTGATGTGGCGCAGCGACAGTGGAATGAATCACTAACGGCACTAGACACCATTTACGCAGACTCACGTGAGATTTTCCCTGACGCAACCATTATTGTTGCAAGTCAAGCAACAAGGTCGCTGACGCTCGACCGCGAAGGGTTTGGACCTATTATTATTACCGGCCCGCAAGTCGAGCCAGGACTGCTGATATCAGATTCGACTCACCGTGAAGGCTTAGTTATTGCAGGTGATATCACGGCAAGCATACTACGCATTATGGGACTAGAGCGTCCTGTTTATGTTATTGGTTGTGATATGCGCACGACTGATAACTTGCCTGCTTTGTACACACCACCAGATAGGGCGCTGTACCAAAGTTCACTTACAGAGCGTCGCGATGTTCACTTAGACCTTTTGGTTAAGATGAGCGATACCGCAATGTCTATCGAGGCAACTCGCGTAGCTGTTATTACGGCTTGCATTTGGATTACGATTATCGTACTACTTGCGGGTGCTTTGGTGATTACTTTTGCCGATAAGCGCTTAAGCAAGATGATGACACGCAGCGTCAAAATGGTGCTGTATGCTTTGATTTTGATAGTGTTGTCAGGACCAGTAGCCAGCTGGCTTATGTTCCTCATATATAGGTGGCCTGCTACGCCAGCCGAGGCCATAACGCAGTTTGCTCTTACCACAGCAGGGCTGTGGCTCGTTGCCGTTGCTCTGTGGATTTATGACATCCGTTTTAGAAATAAAGACAATCCGGACGCACCAGTCGTATCGCGCCTGCCGATTATATTTCTGTCCGTCTTTACAACACTCGTTATTGTGATAGACCAGTTGCTAGGTGCACCGGCATCTTTCGCAAGTTTCTTTGGCTATTCGCCCATCGCAGCCTTCCGCTTCTATGGCATTGGCAACGAAGGCGCTGCCATTTTAATCGGTTCAGTATTTGTGGGCATTGCACTCATTCTTGACGCAGCTCGTGACGCTGGATGGACAAAGTTTGAACAACATCTACGCGTGTGGGGAATCCCAGCCATTGGTGTCTTTATTACTTTTGTTGGCGCGTCGCCTATATTGGGTGCCAGTAATGGATTTACGCCTTTCTCCGTCACAGGATTTGCCGTACTGTGGATACTTGCCAATAATCGAAAGATTGACTGGAAAAATATCCTAGGAATCCTAGTTGCGATTGCCGGTTTCGTTTTGACTTTTATGGCGATTGACCATTTCACAGCAGGTCAGACGCACATGATTCGTGCTGTTGACAGTGCTGCGCAAGGCGGCCTGATAGAGATTTGGCATATTCTGGTACGTAAAGCAGAGACTAGTTTGCGCGTCTTTACGACGTCGACGCACTTTAGCTGGAGTTTTGCAGCGTTGCTGGGATACCTTATCTATATGCGCCTGCGTCCAGCGGGGGACTTCAAAAATTTGATTTCTGCTAATAAGTACTACGGTGACGCAATCGCTGCAGTTCTGGCGGCTGGTATTGCTGCGGTTTTGAGCAACGACTCAGGAATCGTGCTGCCGGCATTGATGGTGCTTTGCCTCGCGTCGTCTATCGTGTGGCTGATGCTGGGTCCTGTGAAAGGACGCAGTGACAGCTAAATGTATGTTGCGCTGTCGATAATTGTTGCCTTAGTTGGCGGGTGGCTGATACCCTGGGTCGCTATGAAGTTCATCATGCGCGCGCGCTTCAAGTCGGGCAAGCAGCAGACGACTAACTATGCGGGCAATACCGTAAGTTACGGATTGGGCCTGGTGTGGTTGGCATGGGCAGCAACCTTGTTGGTGTTCTTAGTAAAGGGCAGCTGGCTCAGTGGTGTTTTGCCTCAGCTGTTCGAGGCAGCAGAGACAGCAGGGGGAGTGGGACCAGCAGTGATAGATTCAGGGGCTGGACAGGCTCTGCTGCAGGTTGTTTCAACCTATACCTTTGGCAATACCTTCTTTTTGTGGGCGATTCCTCTGGTGGTTGCCTGCTTTTTCTTTGGTTGGCTCGATGACCGTTTTGGCAAGCATGGTGATGGCGGTTTTAGAGGACACGTTAAATCGCTGTTCAAGGGCAAGTTAACTACGGGCATGGCAAAGGTGTTGGGCATTGGTCTTGTGGCCTTGGTGGTTAGTATTCCCGCAAATGGATTTGGGTTTTTTGATGGCAGTCTGACGTACATTATGGGGCTGGATGTCTTTTGGATTTTGCTGTCAATGTGTGCGATTGCTCTTAGTGCGAATTTGATTAATCTCTTTGATTTGCGTCCAGCACGTGCAAGCAAGGCTTATGTTGCAGCTTTTATTGATACTGCCTTTATTGTGGTCTGCGCTGCTTTTGTCATTACTGCGGTAGTGGGGATTTTTAATCCTTGGGAAATGTTGCTTAACGAAGTGGTGCGCTTGCTTTGGGCGCTTGGTCCGATATTTGCTATCTGGCGCTATGACGCAGGTGAGCGCGCCATGCTAGGTGATGCCGGCGCTAATCCTGCGGGTGCATTATTGGGTCTGTATGCAGTAGTAGGACTTTGGATAATGCCTCCAGCATTTGTGGTACTTTTGCCACTCTACGTGCTGTTTGTGCTTATTTTGAACTTGTTGAGCGAGAAATATTCATTCTCAGAAGTCATAGAGGCAGTTCCTATTCTGAAGCAAATCGACATGCTCGGGCGTCCTAAAAACTAATACGTAACGTATGGCGCATGGCTTTTTGTTAGTTTGTGTCATATGCTATCTTAGGTAGTAAGCTAGATAAGCAAATTGATAACTGAAAAGGGATTGGAGGTCTCATTATGAGCAAAGAAATTATTTTCAAAAGTGACGATGTAAAAGCGGCGTTTGAAAAAGTTGTAATAGAATTTGGAGTTGACGAGACCATTCTCTATGAGCCTAGAACTATCCGCCAACTCTGTATGGCTGCTGGTCTGCGTTACCTTTTCATTCAAGAATTCGGTGAGAAAATCACCTTCTACGTTCCCTTTGGGTCAGCAGAAATCAAAAACTATAAGCCTGCACGCAAATTAAAGAAAGGCCTTGCGAATGAGCGTTTATTCTTAGACGTGCAACTGCCGATGAGTCCAGAAGTTAAAGAAAATCTTAAGAATCAGATGATAATGAATGCAGATGCTGACGGGGTAGAGGTTATCGTAAAGGTTAAAACCTTCTATCGCCCTTCACGGTTTTAATTTGTGAAGGCTTTGTGAAATGTGCGTAAAATAATAGTATATTGAAAAAAATGGTGTATTATGTACAAAGTAACACGTGAGGTGTGCAGAACGACATGTGAAGTGTGAGTGTGGTGTGTAGGGTGTGAGGTACGCTACACACCAGGTGATTAGGTAAGTGGTGCGGAACTTGCTGCGATGAGCAGCCAATTTGTATTGGCTTAAGGGGTGCATGCGCAGTGGCCGCTATGACTAATGGTCGTAGATTTTCCGTACGATTTAAATTTGTATTTCTAGTAGTAGCAATCTGTCTACTATCAATTCCTATGCTGACTGTTGCAAGTTCAGAGCTTGCTCAAGAGTCCGCTCTGCAGTCTCCGCTGCAGGGGGTTCTTGCAAGTCAGGGTGAGGATTCTGACTTTTCTGAAGAAGCAACTGTTTCAGCTTCTGCAGTTCCTGCAGCGACAGGCGAGTATATTGGAATAGCTCCTACAGCTGCTGCTGTAGCTGACCTTACAAAGGTGCTGCGTACGCCAGCAGATGAGCCAACGCCAAATCTTACCTTTAGGTTCAACGCTGTACGCCATAGCTTCAATGGAAACACGGGTGCAGCAGGACAAGTTCCTCAACTAGGAACCGTAATAGACGGGGTAGGCACCTTTGACTTAAACATTAATGCCACTAATGGTTCACCTAGTACTGCCGGGGGCATTACGACCCTTACACGCGCTATTAACATTTTGGAAGGTGTAAACTTTGGCCTTCCTCTTCCTGCAGGTGTTTATGTGTGGCATGTATATGAAGTGGCAGAATCATCAGGCATTAACGCCTTAGATGGACGTTCCGCGGTTCAGTATTCACCAGCGATATATGCGCTGACCGTATCTGTTACCGGAACAACAGCAGCTACCAGAGCAGCTGCCGTAACTTTTGCAGCTGTTGAAAATGATCTGTTTGCACCCGTTGGTGCTCCTATGTATGCCTGGGGAGAAAACACTAATGGACGACTGGGGCTAGGCGATACTGCTAATAGAAATCGCCCTACGCGAGTACCCGATGCAGAGAATTGGGTGCGACTTTCAACAGCAGTAGGTCTTGCAGCAGCGATTAATGCTGAAGGGCATTTGTATGTCTGGGGTAATGCCAGAAACTCTGCTGTAATGGGTCGAGGTGGTACAGGCGGTACAGCAAACATTATGACTCCAGAAAGACTATTTATTCCTGGAGAAGTGCCGGCAAATCCTGCTACTCACCATAATTGGGTTAAGGTAGAAACATCAGGTCACTTTGCCTTTGCTCTAAATGATCAGGGAGAACTTTTTAGTTGGGGAGCGAACGCTACAGGACAGCTAGGTCACGGTAACACTGCTACCATAAACGTTCCAACCCGCGTACCAGGGAATCAAGTGTGGGCATACGTATCTACATCATCTTACGCTAACCTTGCAGCAGAGAGAAGCTTTACGATGGCGGTTACCGAAGACGGCTATCTCTATACGTGGGGGGCTAATAACCACGGTCATCTTGCAAGAGGTACTGCCAATGCTACGCGTCTTACGAGCCCGGGAAGAGCAACTGCAGGGAATGCAGAAAGTATTACCTGGAGAATGGCCAGAACAGGCGGTGCTGGTGTTGCCTTTGGCATATGTGTAGACGGATATCTCTATTCGTGGGGCAATAACTCTGGAAGTAGACTAGGGCGACCAGGTACAGCATCTGCGAATCTTGCTCCTGCAAGAGTAGATACTTCAGAAACGAACTGGGTAGATGTTCTGGTCATGATTAATGCACATACAATGATTGCACTCACTGAAGACGGAAGAATATTTTCTTGGTCGGAAGGTACAGGCAGACCGGATGCTCTCGGGCGCCCTGGTGGTGGAGCAGGCTCGGCTACTCAGACCAACAGGCCAAGGCAGATAGGAACTGCAAGCGATTGGGTCTACATAGGCGGCGGTAACAATCATGCTATTGCTATAACCAGAGACGGAAGACTTTATGCCTGGGGAAATAATGGTAGCGGTAGGCTAGGTGACGGTACTACAACTAGCAGGAACGTACCCGTGTTTATCTTGCAAACCTTTGGACTGGAAGGAATCTCACAGTCAGGTTCAGGTACGCACTCAATGGCGCTGATTAGAACAGACCCTATGACTTTTACTAATGTCTATTCGGTAGAGCATCCAGACCCTATAACGGTACAGGCTGACATTACAAAGGCTTTGCGCGAGTTGACCAGAACGCCACAACAAGCCAATTCTCCGCTGTCTTTTAATTTTGCAATACAGAGGTATAGCTTTAATGGAAGTACGGCTGCGGCTCAGGTAGCTAACTTGCCAGGATTGGGATTCACTCCCTTTGCAGGTGGAGTATACACCCTGCCTGTTGCCATGAATCACGCAAGTGTGACAGCAATTCATTCAGGTGGTGTGACAACGCTTGTTCGCGATGTGAATATTCTTACAGACGCGCAGTTTAGTAATCCTGGTGTTTATGTCTGGCGTGTAAGTGAAGCTGCAGGCTCATCAGGAGTAACTACACCAGCACATATGAATTATTCACCAGCAGTGTATTACCTAACAGTGACCGTTACTGAAACGGGAACAGCAGGAAATACAACACTTACGGGTGCTGTGACCGTTACGGTAGGTACGGCAGATGTACCACCAGCTGCAGTGAACACAATGGTCTTCACTAATACGCACAGCGTTACAAGTACCTTGCGCATTTCAAAGACAGCTACGGGTGAAATGCTGCCTGCGGGACAGCAGTTCCCCTTCACGATTGCCATTACAGGTTCGGTGCTTTGCCCTGCTACCTCGACCTACACCGCAAGGCTCTACACTGCCGCAGAAGGAGGAGGCGCGTCTACCTTTGTTAGGGAAGAAGTCTTTGAAAATGCTATTGGTCGTACCATTAACGTGTTAAACAACCAGTATTTTGTTTTCAACACCATTGCAGAGGGTGCTACCTTTAGCGTTGCCGAGGCTGTTCCTGATAACTTCTCAGGTTCGGTTGCGATTGTTGTTGGTGGTCAAACAGTGACACCAGCAGTACCTGGCGTAGGGGTAGATGATGTTAATAGAAACCTCAGTACGGGAAACCGCATTATCGGTGCAGGTGTAAACTCTGCCGCCTTTACCAATGTCCATCACTGGCAAATTCCAACAGGACTGACAGTGGGCGCTGATGGCACCTGGATAATACTCGCGATTGCAACAGCAACTTTGTTGGGAGCAGCTGTTGCGACAAAGAGTGCTTTGCAAGGTGCAGCTCCTGTTGCTCCTACAGCAGTGAATACTGCCTTTGTTGGTCAGTCTGCTCAATATGTGAGCAATGTGGGGAAAGCAGCGTTTAGACGAGCAGAGTCCATCATCTTAAGAGCACTCGGCAAGTAAATCTGACAGGGGGACGTATCATCTGTCAGCCTCTATAACCTTCAAAGCAAAATGGGATGCCAAACAGCATCCCATTTTTAAATTTTCATCGAAGCAAAGCTGACAGATGATACGTCCCCCTGTCAGGTGTTATCCGGTTTTGCGTCAGCTTCAAATCGGTAGCCAACGCCATGAATCGTACGCAAGTAATCAGACGCGTCACACTCGCTTAAGACAGTGCGCAGACGCCTAATGTGTACATCAATCGTACGTGAAGACTGCATATGGTCTTGCTCCCAAATTTTCTTTGCTAACTCTTCGCGAGTTAAGACTTCTTGTGGCCTGCTTGCCAGAATATGAAGCAGGGCAAATTCTTTTGCGCGCAATGAAACTTTTTCGCCGTTTATACGAACTTCATGTTTGGCAGGGTCAATAACAAGCTCTTTGCTGTTTGCGCCCTTGTTGCCATTGCCGTCCTTATCATCTTGCGGGAAAACAAAGCGCATTTCCGCAGGTGCAAGGCTCTGCGCTTTCTGTGCCTTGTTGCGCTCACGACTACTCCTGCGCAAATTTGCACGCACTCTCTCTAAGAGTTCATCGAGCGAGAACGGTTTACTCACATAGTCGTCGGCACCTAGGCGTAGACCAGCAATGCGGTCACTCGTTTCTCCCAGTGCACTGACCATGATGATAGCAGCGGTATTTCCCGTCTGTCGTATTTCTTCGCAAATCTCATGTCCGTCTTTAATGGGCAGCATGATGTCTAGCAGTATCAGGTCTGGATTGAAGCTGTGTACTGCAGTAAGAGCTTCTTGTCCGCTGTCGAGTACTTTGACCTCGAAGCCTTCGCGTCGCAGAGCAAACTCAATGCTGTTGCGAATTGCAAAGTCATCTTCTATCAATAAGATTTTTTCTGCCGCTTTGGGTGTACCTTGTTCTTGTGTCATGTGCTTACAATCTCATGACCATTAAGTGCTTGACAAGCCAAATTTAAGCCTCAGGCAAACATCTAACATTTATTTAACAAATCTATTCTAGTTTTTACATTCAGCTAACATCAGAGCATTTATCTTGTCTCACAATTGCCTACGTGCGCATGTTCTGCACAGTGCGTTAGCTAACGCACAGGAAATGATTTACCTGAATGGAGCACGATTTGCTCCGCACTTTAAATTTAGACGAGAAAGGCAAGATTGAATATGAAAAAGTTCAATTCAAAAGCTGTTTCAAGAATGCTAGTACTAGCACTAACAGTGCTGCTGACCTTTGGTCTTTTTGCATTGGTTGGTTGCGGCGACACAGAAGCTGATGCAGGTGGCAACGGTGGCAATGGTGACGCTCTAAGCGGCATGCTTACCATCGAAGGTTCAGACACTATGGTAAATATTGCTCAGGCTTGGGCAGAGCAATACATGGATGAAAATCCAGGGGTCATGATTACCATTCGTGGTGGTGGCTCGGGTGCTGGCATTGCTTCACTGATTAATGGCACGGTGGACTTTTCGCTGGCAAGTCGTGATGTGCGTCCATCAGAATTTGAAGATGGTGCCGCAGCAGGAGTAGAGATTATCGAGCACACGACTTCTTATGACGGCATTGCTGTTGTAGTGAATCCAGGGTCAGGGGTGACAGAAATCAGCCTAGAAGATTTGGGCAAGGTCTACCGCGGTGAGATTACTAACTGGTCAGAGGTCGGCGGCAACGACATCGACATCGTACTGATTGGGCGCGACTCTGCTTCAGGAACGTTCGCCTTCTTCCAAGAAATCGTTGTAGGTGAAGACAATGATTATTCGACTGCCATGAGAAACATACAAACTAACATGGGCATCGTTACAGAAGTAAGCACTAATCCGGGTGCCGTAGGGTATGTGGGTATGGGTTACGTCACCGATGACCTTGTGGTGCTAGAAGTTGACGGCGTGCTGGGAACGGTAGAGGCTGTGCGTGACGGAAGTTATCCTCTTGCACGCAGAATGCTTATGAACAGCGATGGTGCACCAACAGGTCTGGCAGCAGCCTTTTTAGAGTGGATTCAAGGACCTGCTGGTCAAGCAATCGTTGAAGAAGAAGGCTTTGTGCCAATCGATTAGCACCGTTCTGGCACTAGCCTGAGAGTAAGGGTGCAGGCAAGCCGAGTGCTTGCCTGCACACGATTAGATAGATAGAGAAATGAATAAACCTGCGAAACAAAAAAAGAATAAAGTCATACGATTCCACACGGGAATTCAGGAATCGAGGCGTGCGGTTTCAGGTAGCCTCATCGAAAAGATTACTACTTTTAGGAACACGCGCGCACTAGATTCCGCCGCAACGACTATCATCACCATATTTGGTTGGACAGCTATTTTTGTCCTGATAGGAATCGCAGGCTTCCTGATTCATGGCTCTTTAAGAGCATTTGATGAAGTGGGGATCTGGTCGATGGTCGCAGGCACCGATTGGTTCCCTACCTCATCTGATGCTCGATTTGGCTTTTTGCCTGCACAAGTTGGTTCTGTCTGGGTTACGATTGTGGCGCTTTCGGCCTGCGTTCCTATAGGAGTGTTTTCTGCGGTGTACTTGTCAGAGTTTGCAAGTACCAGGTTTCGTGAAAGCGCAAAAGCAGTTATCGAATTTATGGTAACCATACCTTCGGTTGTTTTTGGTCTTATTGGTCTTGCAGTTTTGGTTCCACTCATTCGTGAACATCTGCCCGTTGACTCAGGCCTTATCGGGCTTACCGCAGGCCTTGTCGTAGGCATTGTATGCCTGCCAACAATAGTTTCTATTTCAGAGGACGCCCTGCGCTCAGTTCCTAGTGAGCTGCGTCACGGCTCTTTTGCCTTGGGCAACACTAAGTGGCAGACAGCTTACAAGGTGATTTTGCCTGCTGCAAGTAGTGGAGTTTTTGCTGCCATTATGTTGGGGATGGGTCGTGCTATTGGCGAGACCATGGTTGTGCTGATGCTTGCAGGAAACGCAGGCATTATCCCGGTAAGTCCACTAGAGGCAGCGCGTACTATGACAGGAACTATTGCCCAGGAAACGGGTGAAGTTGTGCGCGGTAGTGTTCACTTTTCTGTTCTCTTTACGCTAGGACTGGTGCTGTTTGTCAGCACGTTCATTATTAACCTTATTGCTGACATGGTATTAGAGCGCAGCAGAAAGAAGTGGCGCAGATGAATACAAGCATGCCTAACATAACAGCAAAAAGTTCCGGTGCGAACGCCGGCAAAAACGCCGGCAAAAAGAAATCCACTAAAAAAGAAGTAGTGACCTTTAGTGACTACGACAGTAGGGGAGCACGCAGGGTTGAAGCAGTTGTACGTTTTTTCACTGCTGCGTGCTGCATAGCCATGATGACTCTAGTTGTCTTTTTGCTGGGATATCTGTTTGTTAGAGGAATCGGCTCTATTTCATGGTCGTTTATCTTTGACCTTCCGCAAGACCGTATGACAGGGGGAGGAATCTGGCCAGCAATCGTAGGTACACTGTGGCTGATTGCTTTAGTAAGTGCCTTTGCCTTGCCAGTGGGAATTGCGACAGGTATTTATTTGGCAGAAATCGCAAAGCAAAATAAACCGGTGCGCATGTTGCGCGTAGCAATTGCAAATATGGCAGGTGTGCCTTCGGTAGTATATGGGCTCTTTGGTTTTGCGGCCTTCTCACTTGCTTTTGGCTTTGGAAAATCGCTGCTTGCTATGGGGCTCACCCTGGCGTGCGTGACCTTGCCCGTCGTTATTACGGCAACAGAAGAAGCACTAAAACAAATCCCTAAAGAGCAGCGACAGGCTGCAATGGCCTTGGGCTGTACGCGCGCAAGGACACTGGGCAAGATTGTTTTGCCAACGGCTCTGCCAGGTATTATTACGGGTGCTATTTTAGGACTATCGCGCGCAGCAGGTGAGACAGCACCGATTCTTTTCACAGGTGTTGCCTTTTTCGCACCCGTAGCAACTGGTGTTATGCAGCCGTCGATGGCGCTGCCCTACCACCTGTATATTATGGCGACTCAGCCAACAACACCCGCACCACATATTGTGTGGGGAACAGCACTCGTACTTACCGGTATGCTCAGCATTACTAATGCTGGTATCGCTGCCTGGAGATCAGCTAAAAGGAGAAAGCTACAATGGTAAATACCCCTGCGACAGGTACCCCCGCGAATACCCCTGAGTTCAAAAGCACGAACGCAACAACAGCTGCAAGTTTTGACTTAGAAAACGTTTCTGTTTCTTATGGCGGCGAAAAAGCTCTTGAAAAAGTGAGCTTCCACATCGAGCCGCTCAGGGTAACAGCACTTATTGGGCCTTCGGGCTGCGGCAAGTCTACGTTGCTACGCTGCTTTAATCGCATGAATGATGCGATTGATAACGTGCTGGTTGAAGGGCTGATTGCGCTTAACGGACAAGACATTTACGCAAAAGAAGTTGACCCTGTATCTTTGCGTATGTACGTCGGGCAAGTATTTCAGCGCCCCAACCCCTTTCCCTTGTCGATATATGACAATGTTGCTTTTGGACCCAGAACACAGGGCGTTCGCAAACGTGACGAACTTGATGAAATCGTCATCGACAGCCTGAAGAAAGCAGCTCTTTACAACGAAGTTAAAAATAGCCTGAAAAAGCATGCTTTCGAATTGTCAGGCGGCCAGCAGCAGCGCCTGTGCATTGCACGCGCACTTGCGACAAAACCCGGTGTCTTGCTAATGGATGAACCCTGCAGCGCCCTCGACCCCATATCGACAGGCATGATTGAAGACACTGTTCTTCAGCTGAAAGAAAGCATGACTATCGTTATGGTGACCCACAACATGCAACAAGCAGCGCGCATCAGTGACACGACGGCCTTTCTGCTGCGCGAATCTATAGAAGAGCCTGCTACTTTGGTTGAGGTAACTGATACCACGACAATGTTTACTCAGCCCACTGATAAGCGCACAGAAAACTACATTACGGGTAGATTTGGCTAGGATTACTTGATTTAAAAAGCGGAGGAGTACGTCCAGTGATGGACATACTCCTCCATTTCAATTTCTAGTCTCGTGCAAGTTCTTCTGTCGGGTTGAGCTTTCCGATTTTTACTGCGACAAAACTAAAGACAATAAGAGTTGAAAGTATTACGGCTGCTGCTGCACCTAGTAGCAGTACGACGTTGAAGTACACCTGTGTTGGGTCCATGATGATTATCAGGTAGGTTAGTAGTATGCCCATTATGCCCCCGAAGGCGAGGCCTGAAAGCACGTAGAGCATTACTTGTGTGAGCACTATTTTTACTACGCCAGACTCGGTGACAGATACTGCACGCAGGATGGCGAATTCTTTTCGTTTTTGGTTGATGTGCGACATCAGGGTGTTAAAGACGCCTACTACAGAGCAGAAGAGCAAGATGGCTGTCACTACGATAATGATAGACCACATTTGGAAGAAGGTTTGGTCGGCAGCTTCTGCAGCAGCGCTGAGGCGCGTCAGTGCCAACTCGGGGTGTTGCTGCAGGACTTCTGCAAGCGCTGCTAGTACTGTTGGCTCGTCTGTTCCGTCGACATAGACAGCGTCAATCGCGGTGAAGTAGCTGTGGTTTTGGAAGAACTCGCTTTCTGAATCTATGGCCAGTGCGAAATGGGGGCCGTAGCCGGGGAAGTCTCGCACAATTCCTATAACTTCGATTCCTTCGCGCGGTGTGTCTGTGTCTGCTGTTGGGTCGGCGGCTGGGTCAGCTGTTGGGTCGGCGGCGGCTGCGAATTCGCGTGCGTCTTGCGCTTCTTGGCTGTGAATCGACTCATCGAAGAGTTCGACGACCAGAATGTCTCCCACGCGTATGTCGTGAAGGCTTGCTAGCTGCCAAGAAACAATCATGCTGTCGTCAGTTCGTCCCGTAATAAGTGGCGCGTCGTATAACATCCCCTGCCTTTGCATGTCACCCAGGTCAGCGACAATGATTTCTGACAGCAGCAGGTCGTCACCTCTTTCTGTGCCCAGGAAAAATGGTCCGACTCCCGATATTTCGCTGCTGCTTACTACGCTGACCTGTTCAATCGCGGGGTCTGCGAGCAGGCTGTTTCGCAGCTGTGTCGGGTCGGCTGTGCTAGGGGACAGCGCAGAGCCCGTCAGTATGAAATCAGTGGGGAAGTCGTCGCCCAGATTATAGTGCTCTGCGCGTCTGACGGTTTCTAAAAAGGCCGAGCCAAAGACCGCGCTCATGGCAACGGCGCTTACCAAAAGCATCAAGAGGACGCTTTTTTGAATCTGCGGGATAAGGTTTTTGACGGCAACAAATGACGCGTTGCCGATGACTTTTCTAAAGAAGGGGAGTGATTCTTCCAGAATCGGGGGCAGCACAAAGGGTAGCAACATGAAAAGTGCTGCGATTAAAAGTGGTGAGCCCACCAATACGGTAAAGGCGTTGTCGGTGATGACGGCTGCTCCCGCAACGGTTACGTGGTCTCCCATGATTACGTTGTCCAACAGGCTCAGGCTGATGAAAGAGAGGCCAGCTAGCATGAAGACTAATATGATGGAGAGCACCGTTCTGTCAGACATCAGACGTCTTCTTTTGCTGATTCGCTCGATTCCTGCAGGAACGATTTTTGCAAGCCTTAATGAAGGGTACATCAGTAGCGTCAGAGTGAGCCCTGCGCACAGTATAAAGGTCGTCAGAATCGTTGCCGTGTTCATCTGGAACTGGGCTACGCCTTGGACTGAGGAGAAGGCAAATGCCTGCTCAAACCACGCGTATGATGCGTTGTAGGTGGCGAAGGTTGCAGCAAGTCCCAGAAGTGCGCCAACTGCGGTGATGAGGCTTGCCTGTATGATGCCAACATTTGTGAGCTGTTGTGGTGTTGCTCCGACGGCGCGCATGGCGGCAAGTTGTGCTTTGCTGCGTTGGTGCAGTATGTCAAAGTTTGAGATGGCCAGTAGCCCACCTGTGACTAAGGTCAGCAGCGACAAGATGATGATGAATGTTCGCAGTGGTCCTAGGTTGTTTTGTGCGTGTTCATATTCAGCAGCAAGCTCAGCACTGCGAACGGGGTCACTGAACTGCGTCCATTCTTGCAGTGTGCTGATGTGGTTGATAGATTCTTGCGTATTGGCAAAGAGATTCGCCATTGTCAGAACTATTGCGATTGACAAGGCAACCGTCAAGATAGACGAAATGGTGATGGTCTTGCTCGTCCACAAAAAGCGAAGCGCGATACCTGTATTCGAGCGAATCATGCAGTGCCCTCGGCATCAGCTTCATCATCTGTTTCGTCGTCGGCTTCGGCACTCGTATCAGCCTCGACAAGCTGCTTGAATTTGTTAAAGATATTTTCAATATCGTCTGGCGTTCCTTGGCAGGTGCAGGCGTCTTTGACTTCACCGTCATGGAAGAACAGGATTCTATCTGCATACGCTGCAACCGTAGGGTCATGAGTAACCATGATAATGCTCTGATTCATGTGCCTTTTCAAAGCGACTAACATTTCGAGGATTTCTGTCGATGTGTTTAGGTCAAGATTGCCGGTAGGTTCATCTGCCAAAAGGATAGGCGGGTGAGTGATCAGTGCGCGCCCAATGGCAACACGCTGCTGTTGTCCGCCTGACAACTTATGCGGCAGTTGGCGTCTCCAGCGGTCTAGTTGAGTAAAGCGCAGTATTTCAGCTGTGCGGCGTTTGACCTCGTCATTAGGTACACCTTTTAAGATAAGTGGCAGAGCAATATTTTCCTCTACACTGAGGTCTGTTAGCAGGTGAAACGATTGGAAGATAAAGCCAATAGTATTCCTGCGAAATTCTGTCGCCCACGGTTCTGTGAATGCGTGATGATTGTCTTTGCCATTGATATATATCGAGCCATGGTCAGGCTCCTCCAGGGCACCAATAATATTAAGCAGGGTACTTTTGCCTGACCCGCTTGTACCCATAATGGCGAGGAATTCGCCTTCGTGCAGTTCCAGCGAAACGCCCTTGAGCGCGTCGATTTCGAACTTTTCACCAGTGAAGGTTTTCCATACTTCCTGAACTGATAGCAGCTCGTTTTTTGTAGGAGCTTGCTGTGCAGTTTGAGCGATTTGACTGTCCAAAGTATCGCCTCCTGTGCGTTTGTGTTTTGTGTAATCCAGTATAACAAACGGGATTGGAAGAGCAGCGCTGTGCCGACAGCTTTCAGCGCCATGTAGGCTCTTCTTATTGGCGAGTATCGCAGACGCGTCCTTTGTGGTAATATATTTAAAGTTTTTTATATAAAATATTTTAAGTGTAACCGCCAAGGAGGATACTATATGTTCAAAATAATTTCAGATGGAGGCTGTGACTTCACTGCAGAAGAGGTTCAGCGCTACGATATAGACATTGTTCCTTTTTACGTCAGCCTTGACCAAGAAACGTACTTAAAAGAAGGCATCGACATTTCCACAGAGGACTATTTCAAGCGCATTCAAGAGGACAAAGACCTCTTTCCAAAGACGTCTCAGCCAAATCCGCAGGACTACACAGAAGCTTACAGGCCACACCTTGAAGCAGGCAAAGACATTCTTTCGCTGACCATTTCGTCAAAGCTCAGTGGTACTCATAATAGTGCTACCCTTGCGGCTGACTTGATGCGCGAAGAGTTTCCCGACAGGCAAATCATCGTGATTGATTCGATAAACGCAGCAATGGGTCAAAACCTCATTTTGCGCGAAATCATCAAGATGCGCTACCAGGGATATTCGCTAGCCGAAACTGCAGAACTTGCAGAAAAAGTCTTAAAGACTACAAAGACTTACTTTACTTTGGACACACTCGACTATCTAAAAAAGGGTGGGAGAGTTGGACCAACGACCGCACTTGTCGGTGGTGTTCTAGGTCTGCGACCTGTGTTGCACATGGTAGAGGGCTCAGTTGAGCAGCTTGAGAGCGTGCGCGGCAGAAAAAAGGTGTTGCAGCTGATGGAGGAGGGTATCGCTGCTGTGCTTAAAGATGATATAGATGATGTAGAGATTTGTATTGGGCATATCTTGTGTGAAGACGACGCGATTGGCTTTAAGGAAAACCTTGAAAAGAGCGCAGGCACTACTATCACTACGCCCATTGTTGAAGTTGGAGCAACAATCGGCTCTCACACAGGGCCAGGTGCTTTGGCAGTAGCTTATTGCAAAAAGTTCGAAAGCTTTGTGAGGTAGCCACGTGCCTGATTTAAACATGTGGTTTGTTGCAGCGCAGCTTTTAGGTCTCGTCACTATTGTTTTTGAATTCGCGTCCTACCAGATTAAAGACAAGCCAAAATATTTCCTGGCACAGGGTATTGGAAGTGTCTTTTGGACGGCCATGTTTATCTGCATGGGTATAGCGACAGGTATGGACACTATGTTGACGATTATTGTTGCAGCAACATATAGCACCATTCGCAATTTAGTGTTCTGGAGGATTTTTGCCAAAAATACTGCGCGAAGCAAAGAGTTTGGGATTAACTTTTTGCTTGTCATGATTGTTATTGCTGTTGCAGCAGGTATTTTTACGGTCATGAACGTGCCAGAACAAGTTAGGTGGATTCACATCTTTGGGCTTTGTGCAGCGCTTGCCTTTGTCATAGGCCAGTATATGCCAGGCGTTCATGCGGTTCGCATAACTGTAGTGATTTACGCCATTGCCGTAATCCTCACACAGACGCCGCTAAACATTTTGTACGGAGATTTCCGCTGGAACGTTATTGGTATCTTGATTGAGCTTGCGAAAATTTCGTCAGTCGTTGTGTTCTACCTGCGTTTTTCAAAACAGGGCGAGGAACACTCGGTGTTGAAATTTGAGAAGCCTATATAGTCTTACTATAGTCAAAATAGCCTATATGTAGCCTTATGCAGTCGATACAGAACCATGCTGGCGTACGTTTTGTGCTAGCATGGTTCAAAAGTCTTAACTAAATTTGTTTGAAAAATTTGTGCAGGAAGGGCTAGACTTGTGATTGAAGGTATTTTTACAGAAGTCTATTCGAAATTTAAACTGAATTTCTATCATGGAATCTTTGAGCGCCTTAATGAGCGCGAAGGCAGCCTGACTGCTGCTGAGGCTTATGCGGCAGAGGTTATCCATGCCCTCAATGGGCCCACCATTGGTCAGTTTGCTCATTTCCTGCAAGTATCAAATCCGAATGCAAGTTATAAGGTAAATACTCTGATAAAGAAGGGCTATGTCGAGAGAGTCCAGTCAGAAACAGATAAGAGAGAGTCTCACCTTTACACTACTCAAAAGTTTATGGACTATTACGCCATTAATCAAAGCTACGTCAAAGTAGTGTCAGAGCGCATCACAGAGCGTTTTACCGCTGAAGAGCTGCAACAATTAGAGAAGATGCTCACGGTAATTTCTCGGGAGCTCATGCCCGAGGCTGAAGAAAAGCTAAAACTTTCCGATTGATTTCGAAGATGAGTTTGAGATAAACATTCCTGATACAGCTTTTGAGAATATCAAGACGGTGGGAGACTCTGTAGATTACATCCTTACACAACTTGATGGGAGCTAAGATTTGCTGGCATGCAGCCTTGCCCTCTAGCTTGCAATAACCTAATTGACCTGCGGTTTTATGGTCTTTTGGTATAATGGTAAGTGAAGATTCTTTAGGGGGCGTACAAAAATGATGAACTATGAAAGTGAATATAAAGTACTGCAACCCAATAACGACCTGACAAAGCGAAAAGGGTATTGGGATCTTGCCAAAGGCCTGCAGAAGACAGATGGCTTAGATACTTCTGAATATCTCGAAACGGTAATAGCTGCTACTCTTAGTGGTGAATATGGCATCAGTGACGCAAAGGCTGCACTCGAGCGACATTACGCTGGAGTTACCTATAATTGTCCAAATGCAGATGAGATGGAAGCAGATATTGTGGCGTCTCGTATTGTTGAGATGCTAGAAGTTGATGACTTTAAATTTTCGCCAATAATGTTGAAATCAATTCATAAAAAGCTATTTCATGATGTCTTGCCGTACAAGTGGGTGGGACAATGGCGCACTGAAAATATTATCAAAGACCAAGAAATACTAAATGGGCGCACAGTTAACTATGCCAATTTTGACGAAATTGAAGATTTTCTTACTCATGATTTCGCACTTGAGAAAAATGCTCATTACTCTTTTCCCTTTGATAGCGAACAGATAGATCGGCTTATAAACTTCACTTCAGCAGTTTGGCAAACCCACCCATTTAGGGAGGGCAATACAAGGACTGTCTCAACGTTTCTTATTAAGTATTTAAAGAGTATGGGCGTCGAAGTGACTAATGAACCTTTCATTGAGCATTCTGCATGGTTTAGAGATGCTTTGGTGAGGCACAATTATGCAAATGTTCCCATGGGTGTTCATCCTGAAGCAAAGTATATTACGATGTTTTTTGAAAATATACTCTTAGATGCCGACCATGACCTCGCTTCGTTTAATTTGGAGTGCAGAACTTTATTTGAGCCCAGGAATCAGGACAAGTGCAACTAAGTACACAGGAGTAAATTTTAATTTGGGTACCAGGCGGGTACCCAAATTAATTTGCTATAGCCATTTGATAAAGGCGGTTTTGTCGTCTTTGTTAAAGCCGCAACTTTCATAAAAGCTGAGAGTGGAGCTCCCTTTAGGGTTGGCATTGAGCCTAGCAAGTTTTTCTTCCCATGCTTCGATGTCTGGAGGTTCCTTTGCTGACTGTAGTGGGCGAGATGTTAAATGACCATCGTAAAGGTCACGAAGAACTTTAGCATCACCGGAAGTAGCTTTGCGAATTGTCAGCATGTACCTTGTTTCCTTCTATTCATTTTGATATTTACAGCTATTGCCAATTAGTTCATATGCACAAAATTTCCTAAATTACACTAATGTACAATTGTTCGTTCTTTTGATATTATAGCTCACCGGCAGCCTGATGTTGCAGGCGGTAAATCTTGCCCCAGAAATGAGGTGAGGTTATGGCAGAAGCATTAATCGTAATAGCACTTATGCTGACGGTGGTGCGAGAAGCCATTAAGCTAGTGAAGGTCATTATTGACCGCGCAAAGCAAAACCGCTGTAGCTAAGTGCCACAGCGGCTAACTCTAAAAGTTGGGGCAACCGTCTGTGACCAAGCATCAGGCTGCCTTTATGTGTTAATTCTAGCATTTAATTGGTCGCGGGGGAAGGATTTGAACCTCCGACCTTCGGGTTATGAGCCCGACGAGCTACCAGACTGCTCCACCCCGCAATTTTTTGGCGAAGGTACAGTCTAACATGCTCGCGTCATGCTGCGCAAGCGCACTTTGCGCCGCACTTCTGCCTATGCTATTACATATTCAATCTGGGTGTCGTACAATTGCTACTAAGAGCAATCAATACAGGGGGCGAAGCAATGGCTTTGCCTCTTTCTTGCTTTTGTCCTAGCAAAAGCTCGTACCAAAGAGGGAGGTGAGGAAACCATGCGCAAGGCATCACTTGCAACACGTATCAAATACAAATTCTTAGGCAAGCCGCTTGATAGCACAGGCATAGAAAGCACAAAACTTACGTGGTACTGGGGACTACCCGGTTTTGCCAGCAACGCTGTGTCTTCGGTTGTGTATGCCATTGAAGAAATGCTCCTCATCTTAGTCCCGCTCTTGGGTTTTGCGGCCGTGTTGTTTACGCCCAATATTGCACTGCCAATTATTTTGCTGCTGATAGTTCTGGTCTTCTCTTACTCCCAAATTATTCGCCACTATCCTGACGGAGCCAGTGCCTATCATGTAGCGTCCGACACCCTGGGCAAAAAGCCAGCGATTACTGCAGCGTCTGCGCTGATTATCGACTACACCCTGACCGTTGCCGTAAGTATTTCTGCGGCGGTGGCAGCACTCAGTTCTGCTTTCCCACATATTGCAAGATACAATGTTTTCATCGCTGTGGGCTGCGTGTTTCTGGTCACGCTGCTTAACTTGCGTGGATCGCAAGAATCATCGCGTATTTTTGGCGTTCCCACCTATGTCTTCATTTTCACGATGGGTGCGCTGATTATCGCAGGACTTTTTCAGCTGTCCACGGGCACCTTGCAGCCGCTGCCTTACGCAGGTCAGATACCAGATACTGATCCCTTAGTACCCGCAGCCCTTGCATTCTTGCTTCTGCGTGCCTTTGCCTCGGGCAGTATCGCGCTTACCGGTATTGAAGCCGTTAACAATTCGATGTCACAACTGCGTGAGCCTCGCCAGCGTAACGCACAAATCGTGCTGTTTTCGCTTGCAGGTATCGTGTTCTTCCTGTTCACGGGAACGATAATCCTTGCCCGCGCGCTTGAAGTCGTGCCCGTAATCGAGCCTGCAATCGACTTGGCAGCAGGCGCGTATTCAACGGGCTCACTTACCGTAATCGCGCAGATGGGGCAGGCTGTCTTTGGCGCAGACTCGATACTGTTTTTCGTGCTGCAGGTATCGTCGGCATTGGTGCTCTTCTTAGCCGCAAACTCTGCCTACAGCGACTTTCCTAACCTGTTGGCAGTCCTTGCACGCGACGGATACGTACCTCATCAGTTTGGCGAGCGCGGCGCAAAGCTGACCCTCTCAAACGGCATCATCTTTTTGTTTGTCGCATCCAGCGGCCTCATCATCATGTTTAACGCAAGCGTTCACGCGCTGATTCCGCTGTACTCCATAGGGGTATTTTTATGCTTCACTATTAGTCAGTTTGGCATGTGTGTGCACTGGGCGAAGGAGCAAGAGCACCATTGGAAGAAGCGTATGCTGGTTAATGCGCTGGGTGCTTTCATGACAGGTCTTGCCTTCATTATTGTAGTGGCATCAAAGTTTGTTTACGGTGCATGGATTTTGGTTGTGGTGGTACCCGCGCTCTGCTTTGTGATGTATCGAATCCGCCGCCACTATAGCGAGTTTTACCAAAGCCTTGCGGTCTGCAAAAAAGACTTCGCAAAACGCTACCAGCCAACAGCGTCTAAGGGAGTAATCGACTGCTATATTCCAGTTAACTCGATAACGCTACCCGTGCTGAAAAACATTAACTTCGCCGACCAAATCAGCAAGAACATATACCTGCTGCATGTGTCCAGAGACCCAGAGCAAGAACAAAAGCTGGTCGCACAATATAACGAATTCGACTTGCAGATTCCACTCATTGTTTTGGACAGTCCCTATAGAGACTTGACGACACCTATCGTAAACTTCCTTGACGAAGAAGAGTCAAAGCTGTCAAGTGGCAGAAGCATTGCCGTCATCACTTCACGCTTTACTTTCAACCACTACTTTGACAATGTCTTGCACAACCAGACGACGTACTTTATATCGCGCGTCTTGCGTGACTACAAAGACATCGCGATTATCATGGTGCCTTTCCACTTGAATTTGCAAAAGATTCGCGACAGTTATGTGAAGCCTGTTGAATCAAGGCATGGAAATAACAGGTTGTCAAAGGCGCAAAAGAAGCAACGCAAACGCCAGGCTCTGCGCAGAGCAGCATTTGAAGAAGCGCAAAAAGCACAGCAACAAACAGGGCAGCGTGCCGAACAGCAGACGGGGCAGCAAAAGGAACAACAGGTCGAAACTGACCGCATTAATGATGCAAATCGCGCAGACATACGGTATCGTAGAGTTGGTTATGAAGAGAACAAAAAATAAATCACTCTGGCCGCGCATCGAGCCACTGCTATCACAGATTGAGCGTCCTTCTCGCTATATTAATGGTGAGTATGGCGCGGTGCACTACGCGTCGCAGGCGGCCGATGCGGGGGAGTCTGACCAATCCTCTGACCAGCAGCAGCAACTAGGAGTCGGAGTCCAGCAGCAGCTGGACGTCGGGCTGTGCTATCCTGCAAGCTATGAGCTGGGGCAATCTAATCAGGCTCTGCACATTCTGTATGACCAAGTAAATCAAATCGAAGACGTCGTAGCAGAGCGCACCTTTCTGCCAGGCGCTGACCTAAGCGCGCGCTTGCGCGAAGAGCAGATTCCGCTCTTTACTCTTGAAAGCTATACAGCACTTTGCGACCTTGATGTGCTGGGTATTACTCTGCCGCATGAACTTGTCTTTCCGGCTGTGCTAGAAGTGCTGGATTTGGGTGCAATACCCGTGCGCAGTGCAGACCGCACAGACGATATGCCGCTGATTATTGTTGGTGGTCCTGCGTCCTATAACCCAGAGCCGCTTGCACCCTTTGTTGATGCGGTCTTTTTGGGAGAAGCCGACGGGGGAGCACTGCATGACATTTTGGTCAGGCTCCGCGATATGAAGGCGACACAGCCTAGCAGGTCGCAAGCCCTAGAGGCTCTGGCAGAAATCCCCGGCGTGTATGTTCCTGCGCTATTTGACGCAGGCAAGCAGCAGACGCCAATAACTCGTCGTATTTCGCACAATTTCCACAGTGCAAATTTTGTTCCAGACTGCTTGATTGTGCCCTATGCCGAGCCCATTCATGACCGCCTAACGGTCGAGGTCAGGCGCGGCTGTACGCGCGGCTGTCGCTTTTGTCAGGCGGGTATTACCTACCGTCCGGTGAGGGAGCGCAGCGCAGACCAGATTGTTGCTGCGGCGATTTCGGGTATTGAGCGCACGGGCTTTAACGAGGTCTCGCTGACCTCGCTTTCGACTACTGATTACAGCCTGATTGAAGAAGTGCTTATGCGGCTGAAGCGTCGCTTTGCAGGCACAGGGGTTAGTGTCAGTATTCCCAGTTTGCGCGTGGACAATTTCAGTATCGATTTGGCTCGTATCTTGGCGGACCGCACTGCTGCAAGCAGTGCCACAGGAGGTCGAGGTGGCGCTAGCAAAAAAAGCAGCCTCACTTTTGCGCCAGAAGCGGGCTCGCAAAGGCTGCGTGACGTCATCAACAAAGGCGTCGATGAACAGCAACTACTTGATACGATTGCCTATGCTTTCGAGCACGGTTGGCACCGCGTCAAGCTGTATTTCATGATTGGCCTGCCCACAGAAACAGATGAAGACGTTGCCGCCATTGGCGACTTGGTCAATAAGGTGATGCATACAGCGAGGGAGTTTGCTCACGTTAGCAAGCGCGGCGCCATTCAGATATCGGTCAGTGTTTCGACCTTTGTGCCAAAGGCGCACACGCCTTTTCAGTGGGAGCCTCAGCTGCTGCCAGAAGAAACGCTGCGCCGTCAAAAAATCTTACAAGACGCTATTCCTCGCAAAGGGGTCAAGCTAAGCTGGCATGACGCAGAAGGCTCTTTCGTTGAGGGACTTATTGCACGGGGCGGACGTGACATTGCACCTTTGATTGAAGAAGTGTGGTCGTCTTCACAGGGTGCTATTGCCTATGTCGACAACTTTGACTTTAGCTATTGGCAGACTGCTGCTGACAATTTGGGCGTTGACCTGACGACGCTTATTAATTGCTACACCGCCGATGTTGCGGGTACAGCTGCAATAGCTGCTAGCGCAGACCTACCCTGGCAACACCTCAGCACTGGTGTGAGCATTGACTGGTTGCGTGACGAAGCCGCCGCTGCAGCAGTAGCTGGCGATGGCAGTTTCACACCCGATTGTTCAAGTGGTGACCCAGCTGACTGCAGCAATTGCGAGGCCTGCGACAACCTAGGCGTTGACGTTCACCTCGCAACTGACCCAGCAGGGGAGGGGAGCTAGCCAGCCATGCAGCCAACACTCTTTCGTTTACGTGTAGCATATGCAAAGCAGGGACGCGGACGCTTCCTTGCTCACTTGGAAGTTCAGCGTGCGCTGACCCGCATGGTCAGGCGTGCCGGTTTGCCCTATGCGGTGTCGCAAGGATTTAACCCACAAATGCGCCTTGCCACAGGACCGGCACTCAGCGTTGCCGTAGCAGGACAGCGGGAATATTTTGACATCATGCTGACCGATTACGTAAAGCCGATGGACGCACTCCTTTGCCTACAAGAGGTCGAAGCCCCGTACCTGCCCACCCTTGAGGCAGCTTACGTTGGAACAAAGGAACCGTCGCTTAACGCCGCTATCACAGCGCAAGTTATCTGCGTTACAATAGAAGGTGCGTCTGATGGTGTGACAGAGCAGGCGTTGAAGGCGGGGTTGGCAGCGTTGCGAGCGCGCGACACGCTGGAAGTAGAGCACAAAGGCAAGACAAAAGTTTTTGATTCGGCCACGCATGTCCCGAACGACATCACGGTGGTGAAAAAGGGGTCAACAGTTCAGATGACGTTGACGCTGCGAATCTCCAATCAGGGGTCATTGCGCCCCGACGCTTTACT
>Ga0123355_10000124_pt1 | contig 88857 bp, 106 predicted proteins | sample TergutEmb28metaG_3_FD_89872 | JGI IMG/M metagenome (GOLD analysis project Ga0123355, IMG submission 89872) | Embiratermes neotenicus P1 segment gut microbial communities from Petit-Saut dam, French Guiana - Emb289 P1 | ecosystem: Host-associated > Arthropoda: Insects > Digestive system > Gut ... | reverse complement strand
TCCACACAGCGATGGCCTAAAAGGAAATCGTGGACAAGGTGGCGGCAAGAACCGCCGCTAGAACATTTTATGACCTGAGCATGTCGAAAACTGCTCAATTTCAAAGGAGAGATTATGAAGAAGCGACAAACTAGAAGAAGTCAGCCGAAAAGAAGTCTATATGTGGTTTTTGTGCATGAAGATACTGAAAAAGGAACTACTGAAAAGTTGTTGGATGAAATGGCTGGGTTGACGAAAGAGTTTGACTATATCTTGGAAAAAGCTCTCAGTAGTCATGTGAAGAAAAGAACTATGCGGACGAGTGCGTGGAGACTGAATCATCATGATGAGATTGGACTATACGGAAACCAGTTTTGGATTGGGGTAAACCAAAGAGTTATGAAAGTGATTACTAAGGATATACAGAGACAGTTTAAAGAGCTGCAGCGACGGTTGAATGATGAGAACTTGAGGCGAGTGAGGGTGAACTTTGGATGGGGAGTGCGTGGGAGTTGGAAGAGGTAGTTGAGAATACACTATCGCGACCTGAGTATGTCGAAAACTGCTCAATTTCAAAGGAGAGATTATGAAGAAGAAAATGAAAAAGAGTCCGTGCAAAAAAGCGCGGTTAACGATTGGGTTTAATTTCGAGAGAGAATACACAGAGGAATTAAAGAAGGAACTGGACGACTTGATTCCTGTACTGGAGAAGTTGATCTGGGATAACATAGGTGCAAGGCAGCCGAGAACTGTGTTTTGGCATGATGAGTGGTGGGAGAACAAGTATTATGGGTGGATGATGTATGGTGGACAGAGGATGTTCTATGCGAGTGACAAAGAACTAGAGGTAATTAAGCGGAAAATGAAGGATGATCTGAAGGAGGTGGGGAGAGTGATGGATAACGATTATCTAAAAGAAATGAAGATGGTGTTCGGAGTGGTGCGGAAGTGGGATCGGGAGTGGAAGAAATTACACTAATATAGTATGATGTGGTCATGAGATTTTTTTGGCAAAATAACGATAGAAATTGCGGGGTCGGTCGCTAGGCGGCGGACTAGTGACGAACGACCCATAATTAGCCGAGACAAAAGCCAAAGAATCAGACTTAAAATTAGGAGAGAATCATGAGGACATTAGTACGAGAGCTAGCTGAGAAAGTCGGCAAGGAAGTAAGTGTGCAGGGGTGGTTGCATAAGAAGAGGCTGCTAGGAGGGTTGAACTTTATCTCAGTGCGAGATAGGAGTGGACTGGTACAGTCGCTAATCGAAGATAAAGACGAAATGGAAAAATTGCGTGGGATGCAGATAGGCACGGTAGTGGAGTTTACGGGTAAAGTGTGTGAAGATGCGCGGGCGCCTGGTGGAGTGGAACTGCACGATGTGAAAGTGGAGGTGTTGGCATCAGTGACGGAGGAGCCGATCATTGAGATCGATAAGCCGATCAGTCACAAACCGGAGCATTTAGATACGCTGTTTGAGACGCGAGTGTTGAACGTGCGAAACTTGCAGGAGCAGAAAATCTTTAAGATCCGTGCGGGGATGACGCAGAAGATTCGTGAATTTTTGATTGATAAAGAATTTGTGGAAATTGATACGCCGAAACTTCTCGGAGCAGCGACGGAGGGTGGAGCGGAAGTGTTTACGCTGGATTATTTCGGAAAAGAAGCGACGTTGGCGCAGAGTCCACAATTTTATAAACAGATCATGGTGGGGGCTTTTGAGCGGGTGTTTGAGATCGGGCATGCGTATCGGGCAGAGCCGAGTGCGACGACGCGGCACGTGACGGAATTGACGATGTTAGATATTGAGATGGGGTTTGTGAAGGATCATGCGGAGGTGAGGAAGATGGTGGGAGATATGACGAAGTTTGTGCTCAGAGAGACATATGAGAAGTATGCAGAAGAGCTGAAGAGTTTGCAGGCGCCCGAGCTAAAATTGACAGATGAAATTCCGGAGTTTACGATTGCGGAGATCCATGAGATGTATACAAAAAAGACGGGAACAGATACGATTGGCGAGAAAGATTTGACACCAGATGAAGAGAGGTTTATTTGTGAATATGCGCGGAAGGAACTAGGGAGTGATCTGGTGTTTGCGACGGAATTTCCGATTGAAGCGGCGAAGTTTTATCACAAGGTAGATGCGGAGAGAGGTGTGACGATGTGGGCGGATCTGCTGTATCGAGGTCTCGAAATTGCGACATGTCCTTTGCGAGAGAATAACTACGAGAAGATGATCGAGCAGATGAAAGCGGCAGGGCTGGATGTAGAGAAGCCCGGATATAAATACTATTTGCAGGCGTTTAGGTTTGGGCTGCCGATGCATGGTGGATGTGGTTTTGGGGTGGATCGACTAGTACAGAAGACGATGGGGCTAGCGAATATCAAAGAAGCGCAATTGTTCCCACGAGATTTGAACAGATTGACACCGTAAATTTTGCCTTTCAGTAAGAAGTATGCTAATGTTTGGTGTATAGAGTCGTGGAATTCTCAAAATAAATAATATTATAAAAATGTAATCGTGCGTAGCTGTGAGCTGTTGTGCGTGTGCGAAATCCTGCGAGAGAAGAGGTTTTAATGCTAAGGATTAGTAGGTTTGGTGGCTCTATGAGTAGGGTATCGTTTTTGGTTATTTTTGCTATGGTACTTGCGTTTTCGGCGCGGGTGATTGTTTCCAATGTGTATGATTTTTCGGAATATGCTATAGCTTCGGAATATGATGCTATTTTTGAGCCTACCTATGAATCTATTACTCCGTCAGCTCTTGTACTAGTTTCTACTTTCTCGGAGCTTGAGCAGGCTATCGTGGATGCGGGAACCGTAGCTACAAATATACAGCTACTAGGCAATATTCACACAACCTCCTCAATAATTATTCCAGATGGGGCAAATATTACGATTTCGGGTACTCATAGCATTAGTATTGGTATGATTGGGGGTTGGTCTTTGCAGATTATAGTAGATGGACACTTTACGCTAGATGGACCTACGCTTTGGAGGAGAAGGGGAGTTACTGTGAATGATGGAGGTGTGTTTACTATGAGGAGTGGCGAGATTAGGGGGAGTGGAAGTGGTGGGGGCTATGGTGTGTGGAATGAAGGCGTGTTTGTAATGTATGATGGCGTGATCGATGGAGGAGGTATTTGGGGGAGTGAGTATGGTGTGCGGAATAGTGGTACTTTTGTCATGCGTGGGGGTGAGATTATACGGAATACTTATGGTGTGTGGAGTGAGGGTGGCACAATAAATATATATGGAGGTGAGATAAGTCGTAATGCTCATGGTTTATGGAATGGAGGAGGAGTGCTTACTATGCGTGGCGGTGAGATTAGCAGTAATAGATCTACGTGGGGTGGTGGTGTGTGGAATTGGGGTGGTATATTCACCATGTATGGAGGTAGTATTGCGGGTAATATTACTGATGACCTCAACGCGGCTGGTGGCGTAAGGAATGTTAGTGGAAGTACGTTTACTATGCGTGGCGGGGAGATCGTTAGGAATCATGGTGATCATGACGCTGGTGGTATAGAGAATGATGCTACTAGTATATTTACTATGTATGCTGGCAGGATAAGTGAAAATAGTGGCGGACGTGGGATAGGAGGTGTAGGGAATAGAGGTGAGTTTACTATGTATAGTGGTGAAATTATCGGAAATTGGGGTGGCGGAGTAGTAAATGACGGTACTTTTATTATGAAGGACGGTGAGATTAATGAGAATATGGGGGATTCATTCTTTGCTGGCGGTGTGACTAACGGGGGTACATTTACTATGTATGACGGAGAAATTAATAGGAATGGCGTGGGTGGTGTAGAAAATAGTGGTACTTTCACTATGTATAGTGGTGAGATTAATGAGAATAGTGACGGGGATGGCGGTGGCGGTGTGACTAACTGGGGTATGTTTACTATGTATTATGGGGAAATTAGAGGGAACACTGGAGGCAGCTGGGAAAATGGAGGTGGTGTAGGGAATAGGGGTACGTTTACTATGTACGATGGGGAGATTAGTGAGAATACCGGAGAAAGTGGAGGCGTGAGTAATAGTGGTACGTTTATTATGCGGGATGGTGAGATTATCGGGAATACTGGAGTATGTAGTGAGGGTGGAGGCGGTGTAGGGAATAGGGGTACGTTTACTATGTACGATGGGGAGATTAGTGAGAATACCGGAGAAAGTGGAGGCGTGAGTAATAGTGGTACGTTTATTATGCGGGATGGTGAGATTACCGGGAATACTGGAGGTGGCTGGGAAAATGGGGGCGGTGTAGGGAATTATATGGGTACGTTTACCATGCATGGGGGTGAGATTAGTGAAAATATCGCTACTGGCTGGGAGGTTGGCGGTGGTGTATGGAACGGGGGCTGGGAGGGAGTGTTCACTATGTATGGAGGTGAAATTAGTGAGAATACAGCTAGCGGATGGAGTAGTAGTGGAGGTGTAAGGAACGTAAGTATATTTAATATGTATGATGGTCAGATTAACGAGAACACTGGAAATATTGGTGGTGTATGGAACGGGGGCTGGGAGGGAGTGTTCACTATGTATGGAGGTGAGATTAGTGAGAATATCGGAAGTGGCGTAGGGAATGACGAGGGTGGCGCATTTAATATGTATGGTGGGGAGATCAGTGGCAATACCGCAAATCACGGAGCTGGTGTGCGGAACAGCGATGGTGGAATCTTCAATATGCACAATGGCAGTATCACTAATAATATAGCGTCTACTTATGGCGGCGGCATTTATGTTTCTATGTATTCTGTCGTATATGTCTCAGGTGGCAATATAGCTGGCAACTCTGCAGGTCGTGAAGGCGGAGGTATTTTCACTGAGTACTTCAACGGCTTTGGATGGGGTGGTAGTAATGATTACTCAGATCTAACTAGTGACTGCTATCAAAACCTAACTATAGGCGTCGATACGGTGTTTTCTGGTAATAGTGCGGGGCTAGGTGCGTTTAATCCTCCAGCTATCGCTGGTACATATACCAACATAGAATTTGCCAGCAGTAGTATCATTGGAGGTAGCGGATACGTTCATCTCATCAATAATTATGATATTAACTTCGTAGGGCTTAGTGAGGATGAATTTGAGCTGTTTAGGGTGACTTATGACGCTAATGGGGGTGTGGGTAGTCATACAGTAGGACTGTTTGTAAATGGTACTGGGCATACAGTATTGACGTTACCTGCTACTGAGATTGAGAAGCCAGGATATGATTTTACTGGATGGAGTATGGAGGTTGATGGTAGTGGAAGTATATATTCTCCTGGTGATACTATTGTTATATATGGAATGGATGTGGTGTTGTTTGCACAGTGGGAGCTTGTTTATGTCGAGGATATACCTGGCGCTGGTGTACCGTTGCCGCCAAATACGGGGCATGGAGGTAGGCTAGTGCTAGAAAGTATGGGGATGTTGATAGTTGCTGTGGGGGCGTTGGTGATTGGAGTGTTTGGAAGAGTGGTTTGGCGGCGAGCGCGGTGTAGGTATTAGGGCTCTGTAGCTTTTGAGTGTTTTAAGGTGAGAGGAACTGGCGTATACTAAGAGGTGTTATGATGATGAAGATACTGACAACTGCTGGATTTGTGGCTCTGGTGGGGGTTTTGCTGGTGAGTGATACGCGAGCAGCACAAGTGGTGGAGTCGAAGATCGCTCTAGTGAGATTTAATTGTGAGATGATCCGGCTGGATGTGAGGCAGCTACAGACGAGCGACGCGCTGACGCGAGTGGGGCTTGGTAGGAATTATGAGTTTGTGTTGGGGCGACTGATGACAAATATGAATAGTCGCTTGGCGCAAAATCAGATGGATGCAGGGAATCTACTGGCGATCACGGCGAGTTTTCGGGAGAACTTGGGATATTTTCGGCGGAATTATATCATCTATGACCGGTTGATTAGTGACCTTCTGGCGATTGATTGTACGAGGCGACCAGAGGAGTTTTACGAGAAATTAGTGGCGGCGCGGTGGATGCGTGGGGAGGTAAGGTTTAATTATACGATGCTGAATCAGATTATGGAGGAGTATATGGCGGAGTTAACGCGAATCGAGGAGGAGCTGTGGTAACGGATAAGAAAGAGAAAAAGCTGATCCGGCGTGGGCGATTGAATCTGATGGTAATGTTGACAGTAAGTTTGGTGATTGCGAGTGGGCTGCTGGTATTGAGTATGCATTTGTATCGTGAGAGTGGAGCGGAGCAGTTGGATTTGAGTCGTCCTGGATATATAAGAGAAAATGTGACGATAAGTAGTCGAGAAGGAGAGCGGGAATTTCCAGCAACTGGGGCGATTAACGAGGAGGTGATGCGGGAGTTTCGAGAGTTGTTTGAAATCAGGCAAGAAGCGATTGTAGGGATGGACGCTTTTCGAGCGGAACTTTTGAGTGATAGTGTTTTTGGGTTGGATATAGACGAATAACTACTCGGCGCCTGAACGAGAGAGGACAACTTGGATGGTTTTTGCAATAATTTTGAGGTCGAGGAGAAATGACCAGTTTTGAGCGTAGTGAAGCTCGATATTGACGCGACGTTCGAAACTGAGGGTGCTGCGGCCGGAGACTGAAGCGAGTGAAGTGAGGCCGGGTTTGATGGAAAGGAGGAGTGGGGAGCGATTTTTGTAAAATTCGAGTTCGTCAGGGAGGATGGGACGGGGGCCGACGAGAGACATCTCGCCGCGGAGGACGTTGAGAATCTGGGCGAGTTCGTCGAGAGAAGTGCGGCGGAGGATGCGACCGAAAGTGGAGATGCGTGGGTCATTTTTGATTTTGCGGGTTTTTGAGTATTCACGGGCGAGGTCGGGGCGACCCATGTTTTTGAAGATAGATATAGCGTCTTGGCCGCAATATTCGGATTTCATAGAGCGGAATTTATAGACTTGAAAACGTTTTTTGTAGCGGGAGAGGCGAGTTTGTTTGAAGAAGATAGGGCCAGGGTTGAAGAGGCGCTGGCAGATGACTAGGAGGAGGAAAAGAGGAAGTAGGAGTGGAGAGAGAAGAAGAAGGAGGAGGAGATCGAAGGCGCGTTTGAAAAAGACACTCCAGCCGACGAGAGGAGTTTGGAAGACGGTGAGGCGAGGATATCCGAAAAAGAAGTCGAGAGTGTTTTTGCCTGAGTAGAATTCTGGTTCGCCAGGAATGAAAGAGTAGCGGATATGATGTTTTTGGCTGGCGGCGAGGATAGACTGGTTTGCGAGAGAGTTTTCGTAGAGGTCAGCTTGGATGATGTGGTTGATACGGAGACGTTTGATAGCGGCAAGTGCGGCGCTAGTGTCGGGGAAATATTTAATGGATTTGTCCTTTGGTTTTTTGGTGCTGGTGACGGCGATGATCTCGTGGTCGGGGTTTTCATGAATGGAGTCAATAAGATCGCGAGCGATAGGAGAAGAACCGATAAGAAGGATGCGTTCGGTGCCGCGACCGCGGCGATGGAGGAGAGTGTGTAAGAATTTAGTGAGTTCACGGGAGAGGGCGATGAGAACAAAAGAAGCGACGAGGGCATAAGCAGCGACTAGGCGGGCGGGGAAGATTGGGTTGTTGCCGACGTACTCCCAGGTGATGACGAGCATGATACCGATGGTACAACCGAGGAGAAGACGAGTGAGCGAGGAGAAGCGGCGGTTGTAGGTGGAGGGTGAATATAGGCCGAGGCAGGCAAAAATGATGATCCAAAAGGGTACGATAGCGAGAAAAGATAGGAAGTAGTCGATGGAGGTGATTTCATTGACGAGGGGGCGGTAGTCGAACTGGACACGGAGAATGTAGGCAGCGGTGAAAGCTGCGAGAAGAACTACGAAGTCACTAAGGACGAGTATAAGTGAAAATAGAGAGTGGTTTTTGGCTGGCATTGAGACATACTATACCATAGTTTGAGCGGAAATGGTAGGCAGAGTGAGTGTGTCGCTGAGAGGGAATTCGTAGTAGAATGGTGGTATATGGCAAAAGGGAATTGATGAAAGGAGAATTGATGAAGAGGATTTTAGTGACTGGAGGAACGGGGTATATCGGGTCGCATACGGTAGTGGAATTGATTCGGGGTGGATATGAAGTTGTGGTGATTGATAATCTAAGTAACAGTAAAGTGGAAGTGTTGGATAGGATTAAGAGGATTGCTGGTGTGAGGCCGGAGTTTCGACAGGTAGATCTGATGGATGCGGAGGGAGTGCGAGAGGTTTTTGCGGAGTGGCAGTTTGATGCGGTGATGCACTTTGCGGGGTTGAAGGCGGTGGGAGAGTCGATGGAAAAGCCACTGGAATACTACGAAGCAAATGTGGCGGGGACGGTAAATTTGCTAATGGTAATGAAAAAATTTGGAGTGAAGCGAATAGTGTTTAGTTCGTCGGCTTCTGTGTATGGTGAGCCGGAGAGTTTGCCGATTCGGGATGATGCGAGAGTAGGAGTAGGGATTACGAGTCCGTATGGGCGGTCGAAATATATGGTGGAGCAGGTGCTGGGAGACTGGTGTATGGTGGATGCGGAGGTAGAGGTGACGAGTTTGAGGTATTTTAATCCGATCGGGGCGCATGAGAGTGGATTGCTCGGAGAAGATCCGAACGGAGTACCGAATAACTTAGTGCCGTTTATCGCGCAATCGGCGGCGGGGAAATTGGGAGTAGTGAAGGTTTTTGGAGATGATTATGAGACGCCTGATGGGACGTGTGTGCGAGATTATATTCATATTACGGATGTGGTATCTGGGCATTTGGCGGCGCTAGGGAAGATGAAGAAGGGGATGCAGACTTATAATCTAAGTACAGGGGCGGGGAAGACGGTTTTGGAGATGATTGGGATATTTTCGGATGTAGTGGGGAGAGAATTGGCATATGAAGTGGTGGCGCGACGAGTGGGTGGTGCGGATGTGCCGGTGTTGTATGCGAGTGCGGATCGGGCTAGCGAGGAACTAGGGTGGAGAACGGAGAGGACAGTGGAAGAAGCGATCGAGGGTGTATGGAAGTGGCAAAGTGAGGTTTGAGAGTAAGTCTAATTAGGGGGCGGAGAATTCGCGGGCGAGGTCGGGGGATATTTCGAGCAAGAAAGAGGATGGGTGTTTTTGATTGGCGATGAGATAAGTGGCGCGACGAGCGCGAGTGATGGCTACGTAGAATAAGCGGCGTTCTTCGGCGTGAGGGTATGGGTTTGGGTGAGCGAGGAGGAGTTCGGTGATAGAGTTGTTTGACTGGGAGGCAGGCATACTTTTGTTTTTAGAATTCATATTGAGGACGATGACGATGTCGCGAGTGATGCCTTTAGCTTTGTGAATGGAACAAAATGCGAGGTGGATGGGTTTTGCTCTGGGGTGAGCATACCATTTGATGGAGATTTCTTTGTTTGATGGGGCTGATTTGGGGTTTTTGGTGGTGAGTTTTTGGAAAGCGGGGTGATTGGGGATTTTCTTCTGTTTATTACCGAGGACGGTTTCGATGTCTTGGTTGTAGCGGGAGATGATTTGAATTTGTTGACTTGATAGGTCGATTTGGTCGTGGAGGCTGGTGAGGATTTCGTGGACTTTTTGAGCTTCGGGGTGAGGACTGTTGGACTGTGGGGTTTGGGATGAGTGGAGGTGGATTTCGATGGAAGTTTGTTTTTGGGAGGGAGATGTAACTTTTTTGCGGGACTGAGAGGGGTTTTTGAGGATGAAGTTGCTACTGATACGAGTGGTGGGTGAGCCGAAACGATAAGTAGATTCGATGGTGGTGTGATGAGTCTTTCGAGCGAAAGTTCGTTCGAAGTCTTGGATGAGCGAGAGGTCGCTGCCGGCGAAACGGTAAATGGATTGCCAGTCGTCACCGACTGCGAAGAGTTTGGCGGTGGGGTTCTGGTCGAGGAGGGTGCGGATGAGTTTGTAGCGGTTAAGGGAGAGGTCTTGGACTTCGTCGATGAGGATGTATTTGAGGTTTGAGAAAGTGGTAGGAGTTTTGGTTTTGAGGATTTTTGTGGCACTATTAATCATGTCGGCGAAATCGATTTGATTGGTGGATTTGAGATGTTTTTGGTAGGTGCGGTAGATGGGAGAGTAGAGGTCGAGGAAGGTTTTGGCGTGGAGTCGGAGGGAAGGGCCGCGGATGGATTCGATTCTATGCTGGACGTCGGCGAGTGAGAGGTTGGCGTTTTTCTGGAGTAGGAGGAAGGTGTGGACGAGGTCGTCGAAAGCAGGGGTGTCGGTGGTGCTGTGGGTGAAGTCAGTGTATTTTGGGGTGTAGGATTTGTTGGTTTTGATATGGTGATCGAGTGTGGATTTGAGGAGTTTGCGGATTTCGGTTTCGTCAGCGAGCGTGGGGGTTTGGGTGGAGGATTCTCTGAGGATCTTGTTGCCGAGGGAGTGGAAAGTATGGACTTGGACGTTTTTGAGGGAGATGCGCTGTTTTAATTCTTGGACGGTTTTTTTGGTGAAAGAGATGGCGAGGATTTCGTGTGCGGGGATTTTTAGGTGATCGTGAAGGTAGGTAATTTTAGCGAGGAGGGTGAGGGTTTTGCCGCTGCCGGCGGAGGCGAGGACGAGAGTGGCGTCTTCGCATGCGACGATTGCTTCGATCTGCTGGGAGTCGAGGGCATGGTTTGTGTAGACGTGGGGTTTTTGTTGTTCGCGGGTGATGAAGTTTTTGTTGTGATGGTCGCGACGAGCTAGGAATTTCTTGATTTGGTGGGTGGTTTTTAGGAGGGTGAGGGCTTGGCGGGGTTGGAGTTTTTTGAGGTGGAGTAGAGAGAGTTTTAGGATGTGGGAGCGGGAGAGGTTGAGAGATTTGAAAGGTTTTAGGGTGGTTTGGAGGTCGGTGTGGGAGATGTATTCAGTATTATTAAAAAGCGTCGTGAGGGCGGCGAGGGGTTTTGTGTAAAGAGTGATTAAGTCTAGGTTTTTAGATTTTTGTTTTGGCATAAACTCGCTTAGTTTCTATTTGCAGCCGTGTTTAGGTGAATTGACATGAATCATATTAACCATATCGCCAATAGCCTTACTTGTTAGCTCGCTATCTACTCCACCTGGATAAACCTTGGGTAAAACCGTTACGTTGACGCCAGCAAGATTTGTTTCAAATGGCTCGGTGCGAGCTGACATTTCTTTGATTTCTTTTGCCTGCACGCTTATAGAATAATCGTTAATTCGCATCCACTTCCTTTGCCCAGCCTGGTTTCGTCTTTCTAGTTATTTCATCGAACTCATGATAGTTATTCGTAAGTTCTTCGCCGACTTCAATATCTCGATTTGCTACGAAATATAGTTCTGGCGAAACGCTTTTATCGTAACGTACTGATAAATTATTCTCGGTGCTATGGTTCGTGTAGTTGGCTGGATCACCTGCTGGCGGGCTGATCCGCAAGCCTGTCCATGGCGACAGGTATGCTGAATGATGAAGCCGCTCTTTCTCGTCGGAGTCAAGCCTATCGAATTCTTCTTGGTCAAATGAAAGATCATGTTCTGGGTCGTAAACCCAAACCGTTTTACCTTTCTTAATCCTTTCCGATGCGAAAACTCCCCTGCCGTCTATTTCTGATTTATCGACTTTAATTTTTACTATATACATCTTAACCTCGTGGTGTGTTAGTCGTGCCATTCTCCGAAGTTAAATTGTAGCCCAATAAGTACTTCATTCCAATAGTAAAAATGGACGAGGTAATATCAGCTGGAAGTATGGTTAGAGTCAATTCTCAATATAAAAAGGTGCTTCGCAGCACCAGAATTCAGTATGGCTCCCCGGACTGGACTCGAACCAGTAACCTCGAAGTTAACAGCTTCTTGCTCCACCATTGAGCTACCGGGGAATACTTGAATGATTATACTGATTACAGGCGGGGAGAGTCAAGGGTGCTGGTGAATTTGACGCGAGGGTGGTATTATTTGACTATGAAATTATCTGTAGTGGTGCCAGTATTTAACGAGGAGGCGGGGATTGAACATTTTCACGATGAGATGTTAATGCCGGTGGTGAAGAACTTGGAAGTGAAAAGCGTAGAGGTGATTTATGTGAATGACGGGAGTCGAGATAGGACTCTCGAGAAACTTCAGAGAATGGCGAAGAAAGACGAGCGAGTGAAAGTAGTATCGTTTGTTCGGAACTTCGGAAAAGAGGTGGCGTTGGCGGCAGGGATTGAGGCGGCAAGTGGTGATGCGGTGTTGACGATTGACGCGGATGGACAGCAGCCACCGGAGATTATCCCGGAGTTTGTGGAGAAGTGGGAGGCGGGAGCGAAGGTGGTAACAGGTGTGCGAAAACATTTTCAAAAGCATGGGCTGGTGGCGAAGTTGGGGTCGAAATTATTTTATTTTTTGATGAAAAGGATGGGGACTGAGACGGTGCCTGGATCTACGGATTTTCGGCTGATTGATAAGGTTGTGAAGGAAGAATATTGTCGTTTAACAGAGAGGAATAGGATTACGCGGGGGTTGATCGACTGGATGGGTTTTCCGCAAGAGTATGTTTACTATGTTTATGGGAATCGACATGCGGGGAAGGCGAATTATAAGTTTTGGAAGCTGGCGAAGCTGGCGATTGATAGTTTTATTTCACTAAGTATCAGGCCGCTACTGTTTTTGGGATGGATGGGGATGATAATTACGTTTTTATCAGGCGTGCTAGGGGTGTTTGTGATTGTGCAACAGTTGATTATGGGGGATCCGTTGGGGCTGAATTGGACGGGGCCGACGATGCTGGCAATATTTATTACGTTTCTCGTCGGGATGGTTTTGATTTCGCAGGCGGTGGTGGCGCTTTATATTTCGCATATTTATGCGGAGACGCAGGGGCGGCCGCTTTATATTTTGGATCGGGAGGGGTCGCGGGGGATTTAACTATTCCACGGTGACGGATTTGGCTAGGTTGCGGGGTTGGTCGACGTCGCCGCCTTTTTCTACGGCCATGTAGTAGGCGAAGAGTTGCTGAAGGACGTTTAGGAGGATAGGGGTGAGGAGGTCGAGCTGGGTAGTGATGCGGACTAGGTGGTCTGATTCAATTTCTTTTGTGCTGTTTGTGAAGACGACAGTGTGGCCACCACGGGCTTTTACTTCTTGGAGGGCGGAGAGGGATTTGTCGATGAGCCAACCGTCGATGATGAGGAAAAGTTCGAAAAAGCGGTCGTCGACGAGGGCGAAGGGGCCGTGTTTGAGTTCGCCGGCGGCGTATCCTTCGGCGTGGATGTAGGAGATTTCTTTGAGTTTGAGGGCGCCTTCGAGGGCGACGGGATAGGCGGTGTCGCGACCTAAGTAGAGGGCGTGATCGTATTTGGAGTAATGTCTGGCGAGAGCTTGGATTTCGGGCTGGTGGGTTTGTAGAGTTTTGGCGATTTCGTCGGGAAGGAGCGAGAGTTCACGGGCAAATTTGGCGATTATTTGAGGATTTATGTCTTTTGCTTTTGCTACTGTGCCGGCGAACATGATCATGGTGGCGACCTGTGAAGTGAAGGCTTTTGTGCTGGCGACGGAGATTTCGGGGCCGGCGTGGACGTAGGTACCGCCGTCGACTTCTCTGGCTATTGTAGATCCTACAACATTTATGATACCTAGAGTTTTGACGCCGCGGGCTTTTATCTCGCGGAGACAAGCTAGAGTGTCGGCGGTTTCGCCGGACTGGGAGACGATGAGGGCGACGGAAGCTTCAGGGAGATTGAAGGCGCGATAGCGGTATTCGCTGGCGATGACGACTTCGGTGGTGACGTCGTCGAGGACTTGTTCGATGTAGTAAGCGGCGAGCATGCCGGCGTAGTAGGCGGTGCCGCAGCCGACGATGACGATGTGTTTGATTCCGCGGAGTTCTTGGTCGGAGAGATTGAGTCCGCCGAGTTTCATGGTGCCTTTTTCTGGGTCGACGCGACCGGAGATGGTGGATCTGAGAGTGGTGGATTGTTCCATGATTTCTTTGAGTAGGAAATGTTCATAGCCCTGTTTCTGGATTTCAGCGAGTTCGGCGGTGATTTTTTCGACTTTTGGAGTGAGCTCTTGGGCGGCTAGGTCGAGGAGTTTGACTTCGGTTTTTGTGATGATGGCGAGTTCACCATTGTTTAGGTAGATGGCGTTTTTTGTATGTCCGAGAAGGGCGGAAGCGTCTGACGCGACGATATTTTCGGGGTTATCTTTATCTTTGCCGACGCCGATGAGGAGGGGGCTGCCGAGGCGGGCGACGATGATTTGGTCGGGTTCGCGGATGGAGAGGACGGCGATACCGTAGGTGCCGTGAACGAGATTCAAGGCTTGAGTAACGGCGGATTGGAGAGTGGTGTCTGGGTCGTAAAAAGAGTTGATGAGGGCGGCGAGTACTTCAGTATCAGTGTCGGAAGTGAACTCGTAGTCGGAGAGTTGGGATTTGAGCTCTTTGTAATTTTCGATAATGCCGTTATGGACGAGGAAAATATCGCCTGCGCGGTGCGGGTGGGCGTTTCGTTCGGCGGGGGCACCGTGAGTGGCCCAGCGAGTATGGCCGATGCCGATCTGGTCTGGGGTCGGGTTTTGGTCGACGAGTTTTTCGAGCTCGATGATTTTGCCGGTGGAGCGGAGGAGGGTTGGGTTGTTTTCGGGGTTGATAGTGACGATTCCTGAAGAGTCGTATCCTCTGTATTCGAGGCGTTTGAGGCCACTGACGAGAATGTCACTAGCTTTTTTGTTGCCGATGTAGCCTACGATTCCGCACATTTATACCTCCTATTAGTGGTTTGCAGGTGGCGGATTAGGTGCGCCAGAGCGCGAAACCGGTGAGTTGCTTATGAATTTTTATTATATCACGACTGCGATTCGCTGGCGAGGTGGGCGAGGAGGTTCTTGATGTTGTTGTCCCAGCTGAAGCGAGTAAGGTTTTTGGTGGCGAATTTAGTGAGTTGATTCTGGAGTTTTTTGTTGGTGAGGATTTTTTGGATTTGGTCGGCGAAATCTTGAGGTTTTTTAGGGTCGGCGTAGAGGCAGCCGTCGGCGCCTACTTCTCGGAGGACGGGAATATCGCTGGCGAGAGTGGGGATTTGTGAGGCGGCGGCTTCGACGATAGGCATGCCGAATCCCTCGTAAATAGATGGCATGACGAAGAGAGAAGCGGACCGGTAGAAGGCAGCGGTTTCTTGCCTAGGAACATGGTCGATGTGGAGGATTTTTTCGCCGGACTCAACGGCTCGGTCGAGGAGTTTTTTGGTTTTCTCGTTTTTCCAAGAGTTGCCACCGACGAGGATTAGGCCGTACTGAACTTTGAATTTAGTGGGGAGGAGTTGATAGGCTTTGATGAGGACGGATAGGTTTTTGCGAGGTTCGAAATTGCCGATGAAGAGAATGAAGTTACTGAAGGGGATCTGGTATTTTTTGTGGATGTTTATGGTGGATTTGTGGGTATACATGGGGTCGGGAGCGATGTGGGTGACGAGGATTTTGCTTGGGTCGGTGTGGTAGTTTTTTGTGATGGCGTAACGGGATGTTTCGGAGACGGTGAGGATGAGGTCAGATTGGATGAGGGCGCGAGGAACTACGCGGTTGAGGTGAGTGAGGTTTTTGGACTCGACGACTTCGGGGTGAAAGATGTGAGTGAGGTCGTGGATGGTAGTGGCAGTTTTTTTGGATTTTATCGTAGGGAAGCGATGAAAATTTGGGAAGATGGTAAGATCGACGCGGGGAAGAAAGAGGTCGAAAGGGAGAGCGAGGCGGTAGGAGGCGAGCTTAGCGTAGATTTTGAGAGGGAAGAGGCGAATGGCGTGAGTGGTGTGTGGGGGTTTTGTGGTAGGGTAGGGTTTTCGGCCGAGGAAGTTGAAGTAGGAGATGTCGAGGTCGACGTCTGGACTGGCGGCGAGAGCGTCGATGAGTTGCTGGGTGTAAGCGCCGACTCCGGAGACGACTGGACTAGCGAGACAGGAGGCTTCGACGCGGATTTTTATTTTGCGGTCCGAAGTGTAGAGTTTGATGAATCTATCGGTGATAGTGTTGGTGAAATTGAATTTTTGCTCGTAGGTTTTGCGAGCGTTTTTGGCGAGGTTTTTGGCGAGACTGGAGTTTTCGAGAAGAGTGAGCATGGCTTTTTCGAAGTTTTTTGGATCTTTTGTAGAGACAAGGAGGGCGGATTGGTGGTCGGTGAGGAGTTCTCGGACGGAAGGGATGTCGCTAGCGATGATGGGTTTTTGCATCATGGCGGCTTCGAGGATGGAGAGAGAGAAAGCGTCGTGATAAGTCGGGGCGAGGAAGATACCGCCTTTTGCTAATGCGGTGAGTGGGTCGGAGATGTGACCGTGGAAAGTGATGGCGGGGATGGATGTGGTGAGAGATTGAAAATGCTTGAGGTCGTCGCCGTCGCCGAAGATGTCGAGAGTGGTATCTGGGTGTTTGGTGTGGACAGCGGTGAAGGCAGTGATAGCCTCGCCGATACCTTTTTCGTGATTGATGCGGGAGATAATGATGAAGTTTTTGGCTTTTGGTTGGATGGATTTGAGTTCGGTAAAGCGGTCGGGAATTGTGTTGTGAACTAAAGTCAGAGAGAGTTGGTCGTCGGTTTGTTTGTGTATTTCGGCGATTTCGGATTGGCTGGCGACCGTGATAGCGTGGGCTTTGTGAGAAGCTCCGAAGATAAGTTTGCCGACGGGGTTTTTGAGAGGTTTGAAGATATTTTGGAAGATGTGTTTGAGGTCGGCGTGGTCGGTCCAGATGGTTTGCTTGCGGAAGAGGCGGGCGGCGTAGGTGGCGGCGATAAACTCGTCTTTTGACTGAATATGGACTGCGGAAGGTTTGGTTTTTATGATGAGGCGAGTGTAGAAGATGAAAAGGCGGAGCTGCCAGAGTAGGTATAGTGGGAAGAGAAGGGTGGAGATGCCTGACCAGTTACGTTTACGCAGGAATGGTGCGTGGGTAGTGGGGAGGTTTTGTTGCTTTGCGTAGTTTAAGAGAGTTGGTTGGTTGGTGACGATGATGGGACGGAGGCTGTGTTTAGTGAGATCGTGAGCAAGATGGAGTTGATAAACTTCGGCGCCACCGAAGTCAGTAGTGGCGGCAGTGCGGATGAGGAGGATAGTTTTCATTAGGTATATTATATGGTGATTTGGGCGATCTGGCAAAGTGGAGGTGTGATACAATGATGGAGATGAAAAAAGCGACGGAGAAGTATCGGTATTCCATGATCCTCTTGAAGGAATTGGTGAAGACGGATTTTAAGCTGCGCTATCAGGGCTCGGTGCTCGGAATGGTGTGGTCGGTTTTGAAGCCAATTATGATGTTTGCGATCATGTATGTGGTGTTTGTGCATTTTTTGCGTTTTGGTGCTGATGTACCACATTTTGCGGTAGCACTTCTGGCAGGAAATGTGCTCTGGGCGTTTTTTACGGAAGCGACAGGGCGTGGGATGCAGTCGGTGATGGAGCGAGGAGATTTGCTTCGGAAGATCAATTTCCCAAAGTATATTGTGGTGATTTCGGCGACAGTGTCGGCGTTGATAAATTTGACGATCAATCTCACAGTAGTAGTGATATTTGCGGCGATTAATGGTGTGAGTTTTGGCTGGGGGGTGTTGTTGTTGCCGGTGTTTATTTTGCAGCTATATCTTTTGGCGCTGGGTCTAGCGTTTCTTTTGAGTGCGTTGTATGTGAAGTTTCGGGATGTGCAACATATCTGGGACGTATTACTGCAGGGTGCATTTTTTGCAACACCAATCATTTTTCCGATTACAATGATTTATTATATGAGTCCGATTGGGGCGAAGATTATGCTGATGAGTCCAGTAGCGCAAGTGATTCAGGATGTGAGATATCATCTGATTTGGCAGGGGACGGGGACGGTGTGGAATATGATAGAAAATCCGTTCATTAGATTAATTCCAGTAGGAGTTTCGATAGGGGCTTTTGTGCTTGGAATGGTGGTTTTTCGGAAAAATTCTAAGCGATTTGCGGAGGAAATTTAGTGTGAATAGAGAGGTTGCGTTGGAGGTTAAGGGGCTTTTTAAGAGCTTTCGATTGCCGAATGAAAGAGTAAGCGGGGTTAAGCAGGCTGTTATTAATTTACTCAAGGGAGTAAAGGGGTATAGTCGCCAGCAGGTGTTGAAAGATGTTTCATTCAAAATATACAAAGGTGATTTTTATGGAATTGTGGGAAGGAATGGAAGTGGAAAATCGACACTCTTGAAGTTGATTTCTCAGATCTATGTGCCTGATAGTGGTGAAATTACAGTGAACGGGACGCTGGTGCCGTTTATTGAGCTAGGAGTAGGATTTAATCCGGAGCTAACGGGGCGAGAGAATGTTTATTTGAATGGGGCGCTCTTGGGGTTCTCGACGATAGAGGTGGATGAGATGTATGAGGAAATTGTTGAGTTTGCGGAACTAGAGGAGTTTATGGAGCAGAAGCTGAAAAATTACTCGAGTGGTATGCAGGTGAGGCTGGCGTTCTCAATTGCGATACGGGCGAAGAGTGATATTTTAGTGTTGGATGAAGTACTAGCGGTGGGGGATGAGTCGTTTCAGAGGAAGTGTTTTAAGTTTTTTGCAGATGCTAGGAGTAGTGGAAAGACAGTGATTTTAGTTACGCACTCAATGGATCAGGTACAACAGTTTTGTAATCGGGTACTATTGATCGATAAGGGGCATAAGACTGTAGAAGGCAGTGCGATGGAGATCGCTCAAATATACAAAGAGCTAAATGACGATACTGCGAATAAGAATATCAGTAATGTAGAGAACCGAAACATTAAGCTGGATGTGAAATTTGAGAATACAGGAGATAAGTTGAAGTTCGATGTGAGGATTAATTCGAAGACGGAAATAAAAGACCCCGTAGTGGTATTTACGGTGTATAGGAGTAGTGGCGAGACTGCGTTTAGGTGGGCGACGAATGAACAGGCTGATGGTGAAGTAATTGATTTGAGTGAGCAGAATCGCTTGAAGGTAGAGTTGAAAAATATTTTACCTGATGGTGAATTCAAGGTGCAAGTGGCGGTTCGGTCGCGCGACAAGAGTACGATATATGCGATGTTTAGCGAGGTGATTCAGTTTGAGATTGTATCGAAAGAGATTACGAACGGGACGAGCTGGAAGATACCAGCGAAGTGTGAATTCAAATAAGGTTTATATTCGCCGTTCCGGTGTTTCTGGTTAAACTTCAGAAGAATTTAGTTAGCGATTAAAGAGTTTTGCGAAGCTGTGCTTGAAGAGTTTTGCGAGTGGGAGGAGGTGGAATTTGATGAGGATTTTGACGACAATGTTTTTTAGTTCGGAACGGAGAGTGGGAGGAGTGTTTGTGAGAACTGCTCTCATTTTTGCGGTGGACTGTGTTTCGAAGGTAGGGTTGTGCATGAGGAATGATGAGCCGCTCTGGTTGTAGAGACATGCGAGCTCGGTGGCATAAGGAGAGAAAAGATTTGCGTGTTTGTTGGCGATTTTGGCAGTGAGAAAAGCGATAGAGTTGAAGTTGAATTGGCGAAACATAGAGTCGGGGCGGACACGATACTGGAAGTATGGCTCGGTGATGACGATAGCGCGGAAGCCGTGGTTTAGCATGTTGACGGCGCTTTCGTAGTCCTCCATACCATAAGTCATGGCGGGATCGTTTGTGGCGGCAGTGAGGGCTGCGGAGGTTTTGTAGACAAGGCATGAAGTGACAAAGGAGTTGTGATAGAGGAAGTAAGGTAGTTCGGCGTCCCATGTACACCATTGTTCTGTATTTGCACCGAAACTTTGAGAATAGCAACTGACGAAATGAATATTTTCGTAGTGTGAGAGGATTTTGACGGCGTGTTCGAGGTAGTCTGGTGAAATGTAGTCGTCGGAGTCGATTATGCAGGCGAATTCGCCTGAAGCGTGTTCGAATCCGAAATTCCGGGCACTGGCAAGTCCGCCGTTTGGCTTTTCGAGAATCTTTATTTTATCAGATTTGGTTTTTAGCTCCTGAAGTTTGGTGGGAGAGTTGGGGCTAGTGGAGCCGTCGTTGACAACGAGAATTTCGAGATTTGTGTAGGTGGAGTTTAGGAGGCTGTCGATGGTTTCGTCGACATACTCTTCCATATTATAGAAAGGAACGATGACGGACAGGAGGGATTTTTGGAGTTTTTTGGTACTGGGGGTTTTTGCGAGTGGTTTTGGGGGATCGATATCACGGCGATTGTCGAAGACGAAGTTATATATATTGGACGAGCTGGGTGCAGAGAGGGAATTGATGAAAGATTGTTTTTGGCGAAGGACATTTTTGTAACTACAATGCTTGATGAGGAATTTTTGGGCGGCGGTAGTGATGTTTTGGTATTCTTCTTTTGATAAGGCTAGGGATTTTTGTAGTGCTTTGGTAAATTCGAATTCTGACGTGTATACGAATCCGGTTTCGTCGTTTTGGATGAGCTCAGACTGCCCACCAGTAGTGGAGGCGATGACGATTTTTCCTAAAGCGAGCTGCTCGCAGGCGGCGTAGGAGAAACTTTCAAAGAGACTAGGGATGATGAAGATTTTTGAGTTTGTAGTTTTTTGAGAGATTAGTTCAGGGGCGACTAAGCCTTCGTAAATGAGGGTATTAGAGGTTATTTGGGAAGAGTATTTTTGAGCGAGAAGTTTTGAGTAGGGGAGATTCTTTGCGGCGGCGTAGCCATCGCGGCCAATGAGACGCAGAGTGAGCTCGTTACCCTTATCCCAGAAGTTGTTTTTGATCCAGGCACAGAGATTATCTACGCCTTTAAGTTTGTTGATTGCGCCGACGTAGGCGATTTCGGTGAGAGAGTCGAAGTTGATTTCTGACAAATCGGATGTGGTGGGCTGGAATGGGTGGGGAATGACGGACTCATTTTGATTTGGGGATAGGAGTTTGTGAACTTCGGTCTGGATGAATTTGCTGGGGTAGATGACAGCATCGGCATTTAAATAGCAGTATTTTTCCATGTAGTGAATCCAGTATTCGGGGAAGGTGTACATGGGGACTTCTTCGAATTGCATACAGAGGAAAGATGGACTGTGGGCGGTGAGGATGATATGGGTGTTTTGGAGGTGTGGAGCGAGCTCGCGCTTTTTGTGGATAGTGAAATAGCCGATGCCGTTGTAATCTTGGGTCTCAATTACGTTTGGTGGAACTGTGTCGATTTCTGAAATCTGAGAAGATATGTCGTAGAAGCGACGGCTAAGACGTGCTGTGTAGCCCATTTCTTCGGCGGTGCCGAAGGTGGGATGAAACGCGATAACGCGGTAGTCGCCAGTTTGTTTAATAATGTAGTCTGAGGTATTTAGGTCAGGAACGAAAACAGTGAGGTCGAAAGAGTCCTTTAGTGTAGCTACGGTATGCGTGCAGTATGTGCTAATACCGCCACCATAGTATGGAGGGAATTCGGTGGTGAAAAGCCAGTATGTGTTTTTTGAGCTACTCATAATAAGGTATTTTACAAGATTTTGCTATGGAAAACAAAGAGGAGGCTGGAAGTCTGTCGTTTGCGATGTGGGGTGATTGAGATATAATACTGATATGGATTCGGACTTAATTAGAGTTGCGTTTGCGGTTAATAATGCATATATGGAGAATTTAGGAGTGGCGATTTATTCGCTTGCGAAGAATGGTCCAGAAAGTAAGTTCGAGATTTATGTGCTAGGGGACGAACTGTCAAAGGATAGAGTTAGTGAGATGAGGAAGACTCTCGGGGGATTTAGTAATATAACTCTTAAGCTTGTAGAGATGGGCGAATGGCGTGAGAAAATTGATACACTAGCGTTGAATATAGAGTATATTACGCGAGAGACGTACTTTAGGTACTTGTTGCCTGAGGTATTGCCGAAGGTGGATAAGGTTATTTATTTGGATGTAGATCTGGTGGTTCGGGGGGATCTAAAGAAACTTTGGGGTGTGGATTTGACGGGGAAAGCGTTAGCGGGTATAGAAGATGGATGGATTGCGTCGTGGATGGACGGCGAAGGCGAGAGGTATCTAGAGAGTATAGGTTTATCGGGCGAAGGGTATGTGAATGCGGGCGTGTTAGTAATGAATCTGAAGAAGATGCGTGACGAGAATAAGGGTGAAGAGTTATTTAGGATGACGCGTGAAATGCACGGGCAAATAAAGTTTCAAGATCAGGACGTGTTGAATATTGTGTTTCGTGATGAGATTGAGCTTTTGGGAAAAGAGTATAACTATACGAGACACCATAGGTCTGAAGATGATGGTGAGGGGCTGGGGGATGCTGTAATTGTTCATTATACAGGTACAGATAAGCCGTGGGAAGACAAAGAGTTTGGAGTGGAGCAAAAAGGAGCTGTGGAGACATATCGAGATTATTTGGATGAATATAGAGAAGTGGCGTATGGTACTAAGTGTAAGTTTGCACTATATAAGTTTTCGACTGAGAATGTAGGAGACGAGATACAGGCGATTGCGGCACGACGTTTTTTGCCGTTTATTAATTATTATATTGATCGGGACAGAATCGGTGGATGGAGAGCTGGGAGTGATGGAGAAGATGTTAAGTTAATTGCGAATGGTTGGTATATGCATCATCCCGTGATATGGCCGCCGAAGTACAATAATCTAGATGCCCTGCTGATATCTATGTATGTAGATACTGATATGGCGGCGGGTGAAGTGTTTGTGCAAGAAGAGAGCATTATGTACTTGAATAGAAATGGTCCAGTGGGAGCTAGGAGTTTGGGCGCAAAGGAGTATTTTGAGAAAAATGGAGTGGATACGTACTTTTCTGGCTGTGTGACCTTGACATTACAGAGAGATCAGCGTATTAGAAAGCAGGATTTCATATTGCTAACAGACACGAATAAGCAAGTGCTAGAGGCGGTGAAAGCTAGGACGAAGCGACATGTGGTTTACCTAACAAATACAGCAGATCACACACTTAGTAATGAGGCAAAGATGAGGCAGGCGGAGTTGTATCTGTATTTATATCAAGCAGCACATTGCGTAGTGACATCGAGACTTCACACGTCACTGCCGTGTTTGGCGCTAGAAACGCCGGTACTTCTATTAAATACTCAAGATACTATCGACAAGAAGAGAGATAGATTCTCTGGGTTGGAAGAACTAGTAAGATTACATACTGAAGAAGAGTTTGTGAGGGACGGTAGAGTGTTTGATGTGAATAAGCCTCCGAAAAACAAGAAAGATTATTTGAAGTTGCGTGAGGATCTAATAAGGCGTTGCGAGGAATTTACGGGGTTTAATAATGAGAAATCGTTTGCTTGGACAGATGTACCAAAAATGAGTGCGGAAGATGTGCTGACGGAGATGCAATTTACTAGGATGCAAGTATTGAATAGTGTGGGAGTGAAGGCTTTTGTGAGTGCTGTTGAAAATAGTGGCTTACGAGAACGAGTGAAAGAGCTAGAGGAGGACTTGCGGCGAGTGGAGGAGGAAGTGGCGCGCGTGAAATCGATCAAGGGGGCGTCTAGGCAGCTTGTGAAAAATGTTCGACGAAAAGTGAAAGATACTCTAAAGTAGATCTATTACACTAGGAGATTTCAGAGTCGATTTCGGAGAGGTATTTTGTGTCAGTAATGTGATCAGGGGCATCAGATTCAGATTGACCTAATTCGGTGACTACTTTGTTTTTGATAGGAGTGCGCGAACTGTTACCACTAATAAACCATTCGTACTCTTGGTCGATATGTCCAATGTCGAGGGCTTGGTATCCAGCATGATGAAGATCATAGGAAAGCAGGGTGGCAGTGGGGCCTAGAGAGATGAGGAATAGTGTATTGCGGGGGTATGTTTTGGCAGTACCTAGGATTTCGGGGTACTTAGAAAAGGCGTTTGATGTAGGGCAGAGAATGCGGCGCACGTTGGTGGTGTTGTGGAAAAGGTCGTTACCAAGGCCGAGGCGGCTTTTCGCGCCCTCAATAATGACAATATTACGATCTTTCCAGATCTGCTTGATGCCGCCTATAAGTTTTTGACTATATGTGCGATCGCGATTGCGAAGGTGAAAGCGCGTAAAGTTAGCGTCATAATAAAGTTTGTTCTTTGGGATGACGATCTTGTCAATGCGATTATTTAAGTAAGTGAACCAGTATTCTTTAGAGGCTGTAGTGAGATGCCTATATCCGGTCTGATCGAACGTGCTAGGCACGCAGACTAGTAGAGAGTCGTTTTGCGGAGAGTTGAGGACTTGAGCGAGTCTATCTGATAGGTCGGGAGTGGCTTTTTGGAATTTTATGTCGAGTCCATGAATAAGGTCAAACTCGCCATCCCCGAAACGTGTGACAGACGGATGAGTTTTTAGGATGTGATCTATGGTGGTTAGTGCGTCTTGAACTTGAGGGAGTTTTTTACGGTTTTTGCGGAAGAACTTAGCAATTTTAAGATCTACAACGAAACTCATCTGAGTGCGCTCGCTGGAAATGTGAGTCGGTTGTTGCGGGCTTGATCGAATGCAGAGCGATAGAATATCTGCCCATCTATTACGATACGGCTCGTGAACTGTATGGATGTATTGGCCTGGTATGGTCCGTGTTGTGTTGGTTGGTGTAGGGTGGGGTCGATTTTGAAAGCGTCTTCGGCGAGCGTCATAATTCGAGGAGTGTCTAGGTTAGTGAATGGGATTTCGCTGATATCTTGGGCGATAATAACATAGTTTGTATTGATGTCTTCGCGAGCTTGAAAATAACGAACATCGTTGAACCAGATTTGATGGGAGAAATAAATAGCGGTATTTGCTGGTATAGTGGCGACGACTTCGCCAGTTAGGAGGTTTATTTTTTGAGTGGATCTTATTGTGGACATCCAGCGAGGATGTTGGAGGTCAAGGGTGTGTATGCGGAGGTAATTGGCGGGAATAGCTAGACCAAGCAGTCTATCTGTGTCATGAGTAGTGCGATAGAAGTTACGCCCGTCACGGGAGATACGAGAAGCGAAAGTTAATGTGTTGAGATTTGGGTTGATCCAAGTGTCATAAGAGTTAAATGTAAGAGCGCGTTTTTGAGCGCCAGGGATTACTGAGAGCGAGAGTGTGTCGATGGACTCGAAGTTGTAATTGACGATGGCAAATGCCTCAGCAGGAAATGCATGAAGATTGCCATTAGTCTGGTCGAAGCGAGTGCGGTAAAAAGTACGCTCGGCAAAGGTCCCTTTTCCTAGAGTGAAGCGTTCGACAACTTCGATCTGGCGATAACGTGAAACGGTAGACTTGGGGACATTTCGGCGATTGATGAAAGCTTCTTTACTGACAGGCTCGCGAGCCTCAATGACAAGGTTAATTGGGTCGTAATTGATGACGACTGGACGTAAATCGGAGAGGAGGATGCAATGAGGGATGTCGTGTAGTTCATCAAATTCAGTACGGAGACAGAGGGTATTGGGGCGGTTGAGGCGAGTGGAAAAAAAGATTTGATGACCTTCGGTGATCTGTGATCCGATTCGTTGGTTTGTTTCGATGTCGATTTTCCACGTGCTTCCTGTGGCTTCGAGCCAGCGAGGTTCGTCCATATTGCGCCAGATATGATCGTCCTGGCGGGTGGGGCCAAACCAGGCGTTGAAGAAAATGTAAAAATTGCGGTTGCCGTAGGCGCCACAGCGGGCGTTGCCGATTCCACCGATGCCAGCAGCTAGAGTTGCGGCGTTTGGTTGATAAGGAGTATAAGAGTAGAGAGCGAGAGTGGCGAGATTTTCTATGTAGACGGGGCTGTGACCGCAACGTTGAAGGTCTTGGTGGTAGTGGATGCTGTTCCAGCCGAGACGGAATGGAACCCACCAGGTGGGGGATTGGTTCATGATGGCGCGCATCATGCGAGCGGCCCAAGTAGTTTGGTTTGTGAAGCCCCAGAATTGACCGTCGCAAACGCCAGGGGTGGAGTCGGGGCAGCCGTAGCCCATGGCGGTGCGGAAGCGCCAAGCTTCGGGGCTTCGGTGGGTGACTAGGCCTTGCTCTTTTTCGAGTTTAACGATGAGGACTTGGGGGTTGATACGGAATTCTTGGGAGGCGTCGAAGAGAATCTGGGCGGCAGTGCGACCGTTTTCGGTGAAGTTACGAAGACAAGTAGCGCCTGGTAAACAATTGGGGTTGCGGGCATTGAGGAAGTTCTGGATGTCGGCGGCAGTCATGGTGCGGTAGTTGGTCATGGTGAAATCGTCGATAATGTTGCCGGCGCGCCATCCTGAAAGGTCGACGGCTTCGGCACGGTCAGCGTGTAGGACGAGAAGTGAAGTGATCGCAAATGCAGTAGTAGCAAAAATAATGGCGAGACTAGTGAAGAATATGAACTTGGGTGGATTTTGGACTATTAGGCGGGACTTGAGTTTCATATTGACACCTCCGTGTTGGCTAATCCTGTACTATCTCCTGATGTGACTCGTAAGTTTATCTGCCAAGTACCCGATGAAAGTTCGTCTGTGGGGATAGCGAAACCTTGACAGGTAGCACTCTGGGGGTTGTTGAAGATGTCGGCTTCGCGGGTGATGGTGGTGTTGCCATGAGTGAGTGTGAGGTGGCAAGTGCCGGATTCGAGAATGCTAGATATGCGACTTGTAATGTGTAGGATGCCGTCTGGGGTGGTGGAGGCTTGAGTAATGGTGACAGATAGAGACTCACCTGGAGCGGGAGTAGTGGGCTGTTCGGGTAGTTGATTATCGGGGACGTGTGAAGGCTCATCTGATGGTTGGTCTGGACGATTGAGGAAGGAGTCTTCGGGGTTTGCGTAAGGGTTTGGTTCTTCCTCGCTGTTACGTAAAACGAAGAAAGCCGTGACCGCGAAAGCGGCGATGGCGACGCAGATAATAGTTAATATGAGTGGTTTTTTTGACTTTTTGTTTTTCATGAGGTGCTCGCTCTATATCTTTTATGGGTTTATTTAAGCACAAGATCTGGGTGTTTGCAAGGGTTTAATTATAGTGAAATATCGAAAGCAGTGGCGGTTTTTTCGATGGCGGCGAGGGTGGTGGGGTTGGGGTTTTGGGACTTGAGTTCTTGGTATTTGGTGCGGAACCATGCATGATGGGGGTCTTCGGCGGAGGAGAGAGTGAGGGAGCGAGGGTTGGATTCGTCTTTAATCAGGAGGTTTTGGGCGACGAGGTTGTTGATGTGTTCAGCGACGGTGGAGACGGAGCGGTAGCCGAGGGCGGTCATGATTTCGCGGTAACTGGGAGAGTAGTCGTTGGTTGCGAGGAATTTTTCGATAAAATTAAGAAGTTCTTTTTGCTTTTTTGTGGGCATACTTTACTCCTTTTGTAGTTAGTGCGATTGCGGCGAGGGTGAAGAAGATCATAGAGACGGTTTCATCGGCGAAGACGGGCAGGAAGAGACCAATAACAAGGAGGCCGACAAGAGCGGAGGAGGTAGCGACAGATAGTGGGTCGTGGCGTCTGACGAGAGGGATGAAGATGAGAGTGAGAATATATAGGAAGATGACGAGACCGAAGATGCCGATTTCGTGAGAGACGAAGAGGAACTGGTTTTCGAGGATGATGGGGTGGTCGGTGTAAAGTGAGGCAGATCCGGTGGTGCCGACACCTACGCCGAGAGGGTTTTGGAAGATCTGAGTAATGCCGTGCTGGAGTGAGTCGATGCGCTGTTCGTCGGAGGTTTCGGGACTGGTGGAATAGTAGTTGGTGCGGAAAAAGACGTTTTGGACGAAGGCGTGGTCGCGGTGGATGAATATCGTGGTTGCGATAAGGGCGATAGGGAGGAGAATGGTAGGGAGGAGGATTTTGATGAGTTGGGGACGTAAGTGGAAGAGAGTGATGAAGGCGGCTGTGGCGGTAGAGATGACAGAGGCGAGGAGAGCAGCGCGAGAAAAGCTATAATAGATGCAGATGAGAGAGGTGAGGATGAGGAAGGTAGAAAATACACGTAATTTCAACACTCCATCCATCCCGTCGCCGCTCCTCAATCCTGTCGTCACAGGTTTCGTAGCTAAGTACTCGCCGTCCTGCGTAATACGACAGGATGAATTGCGTGCTGAACGTGTGTTTTTGTGTCTCTGTACCCATGAATATAATAGGTACGTAGTGGCGAAGGTGAGGGTGATGAGAGCGAAGGCGCCGAGAGGGTTGGGGCCGCGGAGGGTGGAGTTGATGCGGATGAAATCGTAGTTCTGGTCGACGGTTTGGTAGGGGAGGATGGTGGATTCGGAGTAGCCGATGTGGGATAAGACGTCGTGCGGAAGGATGAGAGCTTGGAGTGTACCGAAGGTGAGGATGAGAGTGGCACCAGCGATGATAGTTTTCAGGAAAAGGTTTTTGGCGGATGGATAGAGGTGGAGGATAGTGAAGATGAGGAGGAAAATTAGGATAAAGCGGAAGCCGATCATGAGGCCGGCGGCGAATGAATGAAAGTTTTGGAAAGTGAGGAGGGCGACGACGAGACCAAAGACACAGAAGATGACGGAGGCGCGGAAGACAGCGTGGTGGAGGAAGGTGTGCCAGAGTTTTTGGCGAGTGATGAGGTAGATGGCGAGGATGGTGTTTGCGCCGAGGAGAATTTCTTTCCATGCTTGGAAGAAGATAGTAGCAGCGGGGAATTGTGAAGATAGAAAGACCATGATAGGGGTGTGGATTGCGAGGCCGAAGAGGATGATACAGGTGGAAATTATCAAAAAATTCACTATTTTTGTGGGTGAGGAGGTTGAATTAGTGGGTGTCTTTGGTTTGGTCACAGTGAGATTAATTGTAGGGGATTATGGGAGAATTGGGAAGTTTGACGGGGGTGAAATTGCTTTTGGTTGGTGGAGTGGTAGAATGTAGGTATGGAAAATCAATCACACTCAAATCAGATAGACGAACAAGTTGCGGGAGGTGTGAATGCGCAAGGATATCCGATGCATGGTGTGCCGATGGCGCCACCAATGACACAGAAGCCGAAGATGTCAGATCGGACGAAGGGTGTAGTTGCGCTAGTGACGGCGCTGGGGGTTTATTTTGGTGTGGGGGTTGTGGCGATGGTAGTGTGGTTGGTGGCGAGCGGGACGGATATCATGGGGATGGACGAAGCGGCGTTAATGGAGGCTGTGCCGGGATGGGTGTTGTTTTTGCCGCATGTGGTGCTTTTGGTGGTTTTTGGGCTGATGTACTGGAGTGTGATCAAGGGTGATGCGAAGAAAATGACGAAGAAGACGTGGGTGGTGGTTGCGCTGGGGTCGGTTGGGATCTTGGCGGTGAATTTCGCATTGTCAGCGTTGTTTTATGCGTTGGATGTTGACGTGGCGAATCAAGAGGTGGCGGGAGCGGCACTGGAGTCGGCGATGGTGATTGGGATGTTTAGTATCGTGGTGGCGGCACCTGTGTGGGAGGAGGTGGTTTTCCGGCGGGCGCTTCATGACGTAGTGAAGAATCCAGTGGTATTTGTGATTTTGTCGGGACTAGTATTTGGATTGTTGCACTGGAGTGGGGTGGCTACGTTGTCATATATTTTGATCGGGGCGATGTTTGCGGGAGTTTATTTGGCGAGTGGAAAAAATTTGATGGCGGCGATTTTGGTGCATTTTGTGAATAATTTAGTGGCAGTAGTGTTGATGTTGGCGCTCTAGGTGGGTGTGGTAGAATTAGGGTATGGCAAATTTTAGTTTTGATATAACGAGCGAATACGACAAGGCGGAGATGAATAATGGGTTTGAGTCGGCGAAGCGAGAGATCGGGCAGAGGTTTGATTTCAAGGGGACGCCTGCTGACCTAGAGTGGATGGAAGATAAAAAAGGTGTGAAGGTTTTTGGGAATAGTGATTGGCAGGTGGAATCGGTGTTGGATATTTTTATCAAGAATATCTCGAAAAGAGGTGTGCCGAGTTTATTTCTCGACCAGTCGAAGGAAAATCATACGAATAATATGAAGGTGTCGAAAGAAGTGTCGTTTGTGGAGGGGCTGGATGCGGAGAAGGCGAAGAAAGTGACGAAGTTGATCCGAGATGAGTTTCCGAAGGTGAAGACGCAGATCCAAGGGCAGGAAGTAAGGGTGATGAGCGGGTCGAAGGATGATTTACAGGCGGTGATGATGTTTCTGAAGGGGCAAGAGTTGGGGTTTGCGGTGGGGTTTGGGAATTATCGGTAGGGATGTGTCTGTAGTTAAACTTTGATTTCGTGTTTTTTGAGTTCGGAGATGAGGCGAATGCGCATCTCGCTGGCGACATTCCATTGTTCTGATGGGACAGTACCACCGATAATGGAGATAGTGACATTTGGTCCGGTGAAGTCGGAAACGCGTTCAACGCGCGGAGGGTCGGTTATTTTCTTTTCCCACTCGGGGTCTTTGGCGAGTTTTTGACCGACTCTGTTGATGATTTTCATGGCTTCTTTAATATCGCTGTCGTAGCTAATGCGGATGTCGAAGTGGCAGTTGCTGTAGCCCATAGTCTTGTTGATGACGCGGTTGATGGCGCCGTTGGGGACGAAATGTATATTACCCTCTAAGTCGCGGATAGTGGTGGAACGGGCGCCGAGACGTTCGACTTTTCCTGTAGAATTGCCGTTCAGCTCGATGATGTCACCGACGCGGTATTGGTTTTCGGTGATGATGAAGATGCCGCTGAGGAAGTCTCGGACGAGAGTCTGAGAGCCGAAACCGATGGCTACGCCGACTACACCAAGGCTGGCGACAAGGGCGGAAAAGCTGACAGCGGGGAAGATACTTTCACTGACGGTGATGAGTGTGATGACGATAACGAGACACTTCCAGATAGCGGCAGCAAGAGCGGAGAGGGTGCAAGAGCGTTTATGGATGTCTTTTTTACTCCAGTCGTGAGAATGAGCGGCGCGGACGAAGAGGTGAACTATGACATGAAGGATTTTGGCGCCGATTTTGGCGATCAGGATACCAATTATGATAGTTATGATGATGTTGAGGAAGTGATCCGAGAACCAATCGGCGATACCGTTGGTGATGTATGTGAAGTTTTCGGTGAGCCAGTTGGTGAAGTTTGTCACTATTTAGATCCTCTCGTGTCCCGTATTCGGCACGTCTGGTAGGTCTATGAAAGTGTATGATTGATATAGGGTGACTGATCCGCTTACAGTAGTTACAGTAACATCTACTACTCCTGCCGGATGTACTGGAGTGATACAAGTGACAGTAGTTGGATTAATGATTTGGATATCTGTACATGGGAGGCCGCCGAGTGTGATGGAGGTGATGTGTGGAGTATTGAGTCCAAAAGAGAAGACGGGTATATTGGTATTCTCGTTTGTGTCGTTTCCTAACTGGCCACCTATGCCTAGTCCCCATGCGAAAACATTACCTGCGGAGTCTAGGGCTAGAGAGAAGCTACCACCGGCTGATATCTGTACGATATCTTGTTTTGCGATAAATTCGCTCATGTTTACTGCAACTGGTGTGTTGCTACTTTCGTTTGTGCCGTTGCCGAGCTGGCCACCTATGCCTAGTCCCCATGCCCAAATTTGACCAGTGGAGTCAAGTGCGAGAGAGTGTCCCCAGCCAGCGGATATTTGAACCATGTTACGCTCTGCTGGTACGCTAGAAAGATCTACTAGGACTGGGATATTACTAGGGGTGTTCACGCCATTACCGAGTTGGCCAAATCCTCCAACTCCCCATGCGAAGATACTGCCATCCTCGCTAAGCGCTAAGGAGTAATTGAGGCCAGCTGATACTTGTATAATTCCGGATAAAAGTTCAGGAACACCTACTGGAACTGGAACATTACTAGAGGTATTTATACCATTTCCTAACTGGCCACCTATGCCTAGCCCCCATGCGAAAACTGCACCGTCACTACTTAGTGCTAAAGCATGGTTTGCGCCAGCTGAGATCTGGATAATATCAGGTTTATCCAGAACTTCGACAGGTGTATTGTGGTTGTCGTTTCCGCCATTACCGAGTTGGCCAGTCATACCAAGTCCCCACGAGAAGACCCTGTTACTTTCACTAAGCGCTAATGAGTAATTGAGGCCAGCCGAGATTTGTATAATCGGATTTCCTGCGAGTACGCCAGTCATATCTACCTCAACAGGGACATTGCTACTTTCACTTACTCCATTGCCAAGTTGACCATTTAAACCCATCCCCCAAGCGAATACATTTCCTTCGCTGTCGAGAGCTAAAGAATGAATGCCGCCAGCTGATACTTGGATAATTTGTCGATTAGCGAGTACGCCAGTCGTATCGACTTCAACGGGGACATTACTGTTTTCATTAGTCCCGTTGCCGAGCTGACCAGCTCCTCCAACTCCCCATGCCCAAATTTGACCAGTGGAGTCAAGTGCGAGAGAATGGTCGCGTCCTGCTGAAATCTGCGTAATGTATACCTGAGTTCCAAAATACCCAGTAATAGTAACAAGTTCGTTGCCAGAAGTCGGCCCAACGTTTGATGTGATAGATGTAATAGAAAGAGCAGTTACTGTTTCTGATGGATTAAGTGTGTTAAGAATTATTGCTTGTACCGAAAAAACTGCCACGACTGCGACGGTCGCAAAAAATGACAATCTACTTAAAAATTTGTGGGTTGTTTGCATTGAAAATTATTTCTCTCGCAGGTTAAAAATTATTTTGCACTCTATATAGAAACATTAGCATGATTAAGGGGAGAGGTCAATAGGAGTTGAAATTATAATAGATGAGTGCGGAGGAAGGTGTCGCCGTCGCCTGCTCCGAAGAATAGGACGAGATAGTTTTGGTCAAGTAGAGATTTGATTTCGGAGATGAGGGTTTTGTCGAGCTCGGCGGGAGTGGCGACTTCGGGGTTTTCGAGGCTAGAGATAAATTCGGTCGGGGTGATAATGGGGAGGTTTGGGTCTTCGCGGGTGAGATAAGTGGGAAGCCAGAGCAGACGATCGACGCCATTAAAGGCGGATGAGTAGAGGTGGCGGGATTGGTGCTGGCGGATGTTTTGGTGGGGCTGGTAGATGATAGCGAGCTTTTTATCTTCTTTTTTAGTTTTCTCTAGGGCGAGCTGGATAGTGGCGCGGACTTCGCTGGGATGGTGAGCATAGTCGGTGTAGAGATTGTCGACGAGGCGTTCGAAGCGGCGGGCGGAGCCGGGGAAAGAGTTGAGGGCGGTGATAATTTGAGACTCGGGGATTTCAGGGTGGAGGTTTTGAATAGTAGCAAGGGCGAGAGTGGCGTTTTTGCGGTTATGTTCACCAAGCAAAGTAATAGCGGGGTTTGGTTGGTCGAGAGTTTGGACGTTTTGAAGTGGGGGGAGCTGGGTGGTTTGATCTAGCCAAGTGATGGTGGATTGGCTCTGGGAAATGAATTGAGTGAAGGCGGAGAGGTAGTCTATCTCGGTAGGGTAAGTGTCGGGATGGTCATGTTCGATAGTGGTAATGAGGGAGAGATAGGGAGAGTAATGGAGGAAGTGACGGTCGAACTCACAGCATTCATAGAGGAAGATGTCGGACTGATCGGTGAAATGGCCGCTGGAAGCAAAAGTGAGAGTAGTACCGACGAGGTGAGAGGCAGGGAGGTTGAGCTGCTGGAAAGCCCAGATAAGCATAGATGTAGTGGTGGTTTTGCCGTGAGTGCCTGCGACGGCAACGAGGCGGAAATTTTGAAGCTTGAGGAGCTCGGGGAGAAATTCGTCGCGTTTGGAGGTTTTGATGCCGAGTTGTTGGGCAGCGAGGAGTTCGGGGTGGTCGGCAGGAAGTGCGGAAGTGTAGATGAACCAATCGATAGGAGAGTTTTCGTGAGTGTATTTTAAGAAGTCACCATCCTGAGCACCTGGGCCGAGGGAGAGATTGACACTGGCGGTTTTTAACTCTTCAACGATAGGGGTGATGGTGGCATTGAGGTCTGAGCCAGAGACTTGATATCCGGCACTACGAGCGATGAGGGCGAGAGGACCGATGCCAGATCCGGCGATGCCAGAAAAGTAGATGTTCATGAATTAGATTGTATCATCTTTTTGGCTTCTCGGAAGACTTGGGGAAGACGAAGTGGGAGTAGGCGAAATAGTGAAAAACTAACATAGTGAGGGTGGCGAAGCCGAAGATACCAGTGCTGATGATAAACTCGTGAGTGAACGGAAGAGATAAGGCGGAAGAAATGTTGTAGGCGAACTGGTAAAGGGGGGTGAACTCTGCGAAGAGGATGGCAGAGAATGGACGGAGAATGAGTACGGCGAAGATGTTTACGATGAGAAATTTGACGATGGTGAGGCGAGTGATGTGGCGATCGCGCCAGGTGATGTGGCGATGTGCGATATAGGCGGCGATAGTAGCGAGAGTACCAGAGATAGCGACGGCGATGGAGTGCGAATTACTGAGATTGGCGAGGACGAAGGTAGTGAGGAGAATATAGGTGATATAGTCAAAGAGAGTGAGACCGACACCGACTGAAGCGAAAATAGCAGGGCGATGTTTAACTGGGTTTGTTTTGGTTTGTTTTGGTTTTTTGGTTGATTTCATCGTGAAGTGTTAGTTATTGTAGCGGAAATATCCGGTATTGGGTATGTCTGGAGTTTCGGTATTTGGTGCTTCTAGGGTAGATATATATGTGTAAGCTTGGTGGAGTGTGACTGAGCTGCCGTCAGAGGTATTGATGGTGACGTCTGCTTTGCCGGCAGGGTGTGCCGGAGTGGTGCAAGTAATGGTGTCGGAGTCGACGATAGTGACGTCTGTACAAGGAAGGCCACCGATAGTAACCGACATAATAGTGTTAAGGGATACAAGAAGGTCGAAAGAGGAAACTGGGCTGGTGCCAATGATGTTTATTGAGCCATTGCCTAGTTCGCCACTCATGCCCGCTCCCCACGCAAAAACCCTGCCTTCGTCATCTAGTGCGAGAGACCTGAGACTTCCAGTTGCGATCTGGGTGATAGTGCGATCTGCTAGTACGCCAGAGGTGCCGACAGCTACAGGTACGCTACTGTTTGTAGTTGAATGATTGCCGAGATGGGCTCGTTCGTTATTCCCCCAGGAAAAGGCTCGGCCGGTAGTGTCGAGTACGACGGATTGGTTGGTGCCAGCTGTGATCTGGGTAATGACACGTCCTGCGAGAACCCCAGAAACGTCAACAGCCACAGGTACACTACTATTGGTAGTTGTGCCGTTGCCAAGGCGGCCAGATTCATTATTTCCCCAAGACAGGACTTGTCCGTTAGAGTCGAGGGCGAGGGTGTGGGTAAGTCCAGCTGTGATCTGAGTAATGACGCGTCCTGCGAGAACCCCAGAAACGTCAACAGCCACAGGTACACTACTATTGGTAGTTGTGCCGTTGCCAAGTTGACCAGATCCGTTAGATCCCCAGGCAAAGACCGTTCCTTCGTCGTCTAGCGCGAGAGAGAAGGAGCCTCCGGCTGTTATCTGTGTAATGTTTTTGCCATCAAGCACTCCAGACATGTCTACTGCGATAGGCGTGCTACTGCCGGTAGTTGTGCCGTCACCGAGCTGTCCGGAGCTATTTAACCCCCAAGTAAAGATACGTCCCTCGTCGTCTAGAGCGATAGAATGAGAAGATCCAGCTGAGATTTGAGTAATGACGCGCCCTGCGAGAACTCCGGAGGTGTCAACAGCTACAGGGGTATTACTGCTGGTATTTGTGCCGTCACCGAGCTGCCCAGCAGCGTTTGCGCCCCAGGCAAAGACGTGTCCTTTGCTGTCTAGAACGAGGTTGTGATTACCTTGCGTTGAGATCTGAGTAATGACTCGTCCCGTAAGTACACCTGACATATCGACGGGAGTGGGGGTGGCACTGAGGAAGACAGAGGTGCCGTTGCCGAGCTGACTACTGTTGTTACTGCCCCATGTCCAGAGTTGGTTATTGTTGTCAATACCGAGAGAGTGTATGAATCCGGTTGCTATTTGTGGGGTAGTGATAGCGAGATTGAGACTTCCAGTGACAGTAATCAGTTCACCGCCAGTAGTTGGGCCTTGGTTTGGTGTGATGGAGGCTATGGATAGGGCGGTAGTCTTCGCGGGTTTGATATTATTAGTGATGATTACCTGTGCGGAAAAGATTACTACTGCTACTGTGCTGGCGATAAAAGGTAGTCGGGTTAAAAATTTAGTGGTGCGCATTGATATGATCCTCCTTTATTGTCACGTATTATAAAAATGATATCTTGCACTCGATCATTAAACATTAGCATATATGGTGATTGGCAGTCAATAGTAACTGGAATTTTGATGCTATAGGTAGGTTCGTCATGTTATAATGAAGAGACGATCAGATTGGAGGAGTATGAAGTTTTTGCGAGGTAAAAAAGAGGCGGTGGATAGTGGGGAATTTGGCTATTTAGATGCGGAGGCGGTTTATTTTGACTCGGCGTGTCAAAGTCTCAGGCCGCAACCAGTAATTGATGCTTTAACTGAGTATTATAAGGAATTTAATTCGTGTGGGGAGCGGGTGAAATATGCGTGGGGCAGGAAGGTGGATGAGAGGATCGAAGATACGAGAGGGGCGGTTTTGAAGCTCCTAAAGATGAGTCCGCGGAAGTATTTTGTGAGTTTTACGTTGAATACGACTTATGGAGTGAATTTGGTTTTGAGCCAGCTGAAAGAGGGAGTGGTGAAAAAGGTGGTGACGACGGATATTGAACATAATTCGGTGGGGCTGGCGACGATTGCTTTTGCGAAGAAGCATGGAGTGGAGCGAGAGGTGATTGCGCGGAAGGATGATGGATCGATCGATCTAAAGAAAGCAAACTTTAAAGATGCGCTCGTGGTGGTGAACGCAGTGAGTAATATAGATGGGCGGGTTTTGAAGAATTTGCACGAGGTGGTGGATAGGGTGAGGAAGGGTGGAGGGGTGGTTGTGCTTGATGCGGCACAAGCGATGGCGCATTCTCGAGGAGTGATTGAGCGGTGCGAGGCAGATGTAGTGGTTTTTTCCGCACATAAAATGTATGCGCCAAGTCTAGGCGTGATGGTAGTGGGGAGGGGTTTATTGGAGAAGATTGATCTGGGGTTTGTGGGGGGTGGAATGGTGGATGATGCGTGGGAAGATGATTATAAATTATCATATACAAATGATGAACATATCCATACGGTGTTTGAGCCGGGGCTGCAGGCTTTTGGGGAGATTGTGGCGCTGGGTGAGGCGATCAGGTGGCTGAAGAAGACAGAAAAGACGCAAGTGGTGGAGTTGAAGCGACTGAGTAAGAAATTGTTTGATTTTCTGAAGTCGAAGAAGGGGGTGGTGTTGGTGAACAAGGAGGCGAATGCGGTAATTTCGTTTTATCATAAAAAGATCGATGGACACTTGTTGGCGGCAGGGATGAGCAGTAAGGGGATTATGGCGCGGAGTGGGTATTTCTGTTGTCACTATTATCTGGATCACGTGAAGAAATATCCGCCGCTAGTGAGGTTTTCGCTGGGGTATCATACGCGGGAGGAAGATGTGGATAGGGCGATTGAAGCGCTGGAGAAAGTACTGAATTAATGGTCTGTATTGTTGCGTTTTTTATACTGTGTATTACGTCGATTTTTTCGGCGAGATTCCGTAGACCTTTGAAAAAGGCGTGGGCATGTTTGACGAAGAAAGTGCGGCTGCAAAAGTGTGAGACGGGGTTTAAGGATGATGTGAAAAATTCGGTGTTGGCACGAGTGGTGATGCGGCGACCTGAACTGGTGAAGCCACTTGGGGTAGCGATGGAAGTTTTGGCGGTGGTGCTGGTGATCGTGATGGTGTGGAGTGTGGCGGAAGTGGTGAAGGGCGGTGCGGCGATGATTGCTTTTGGGACGTGTGACGTGAGACAGCCGAGTGCGTGTGTACTGGGGACGGGCGAGGCGTGTAATATTGATGGAGAGAGGCTGGGGTTTATTGAATCGATCAGGACCGGGCAGCCGCATAGGTTTGTGACGAATTGGTTCTCAGAGTTTGGAGAGGCGTTTAGTGGGATTCCAGTGAGGTTTAGGAATTGGGATGCGATGGATTATATCCCTGAGAATGCGAGTTTTTATCGGGATTTCGATTGGGGGTTGCCGATTGCGTTGAAGATTTTGGATCCGGGATGTGGAGTTTGTCGAGATTCGTACTTGAATAAGCTAGATTCGGGGTTTATGGATCGATATAATTTGGCGTTTTTGGCGTATCCGATTCCTGGAGTGCAAGGTGAGGAGTGGGCGTTTAGGAATTCGTATTTGATTGTGCGATATATCGAAGCGGTGCGGAGCGTGGAGTTGGAATGGTTTTTGGAGTTGGAAGAGGGGGAGGGGGAGATTTTGAGGACGGAGCTTGCAACGGATTGGATGATTATTGATAGGCTGTTTACGGGGTTTGATGAGATGGGGCGGCAATATCAGGATGCATTTAATGCGTCTTATAGTGCAGAAGAGGCGGAGGAGAGACTGCAGAGTTGGCTGAGGGAGTGGGGGTTTAGTGAGGAGGAATTGGAGCAGATCGTGGATCGGTCGAGGTCGGGAGAGGTAAGGGCGACGATCGAAACGAATATGAACGTGGTGGACAATGTGATTCGGACGAAGATGATCCCGACGATGATCTTTGATGGGCGGAGATGGCACGGACTTTATAGTTAGAAAGGAAAATTGGATGAGCGAGAAGAAGATCGAGGTGAGGAGATTGGAGAGATGGGATGAGGGGTTGGCGAGAGAGATGGGGAGGCTGCTCAGGGATTTGACGCCGAAGTATGATGGCGGGGCAATGAGTCAGGAGTGGGTCGAGATGATAGTAGAGTCGGAGTTGCACGATCAGTTGTTGGTTTTTGATGGGGAGGAATTGATCGGGATGGCGACGGTGTCGGTAGTGTTGGGAGCGTATGTGGGGAGAAATGTGTATTTGGAGGACTGTGTAGTGAAAGGTGATAGGCAAGGGCAGGGGGTCGGGGGGATTTTGTGGGAGGCTGTGGTGGCGTGGGGGCGTGAAAAGGGCGCAAGGAGGCTGGAATTTACGTCGACTGGTGGAGATAAAAAGACGGGGGCTGTAGGGTTTTACCTGAAGCAAGGGGCGGAGATCCGAGAGACGAATTTCTTTAGGTTTGAGTTATTGTAGTTAGTTGATTATTTCGGCGAGTGTGTTAGAAGTGGCGTCGAGAGCGTTAGCTTCGTCGGTGTCGAGGTGGAGGTCGAGGGTAGCTTCAGGGGAGACGCGGACGATGATATCTTCTAATATGCCGCCGCGAGAAGTATGGAAGCGGGCGGATATTTTTTGGCCGTCGGTGAAGTTTAGTTTTTGAGCTGAGATGGGGTCACAGTGTAGGTGGCGGGCGGCAATGATGACGCCGTAGAGAATAGCGATGGAGTTGCCGTTTTCTGCGGTGATTTTGATACCTGAGGTGTTTGTGAGGTCGCCTGAGAGGCGGACGGGGGGTTGGAGTTTGAGTGTGAAGGAGTCGGTTTTGGAGATTTCGACTTGGGTTTCGGGGCGGTCAGGGCCGAGGATGCGGACATTTGGAATTTCGCCTGCGTCGGTGGAAATGGTGACGGTGGCGGTAGTGGCGAATTGACCTGACTGGGAGAGATCGCGGAGTTTTTCGAGAGGGGTTTCGCCGAAGAGGGCGATGCGGTCTTTTTCGGAAAGATGGATGTGGCGAGCGGAGATGGAGACGGGGATTTTATTCATAGAATTATTTTAGCATAGGATTTTTGGGATTTGGGGCAGATTATGTTGTGATTTGGAGATTTTATCAGGGGTGATGCGAGTGGGTAAGGAGATGAGTAAAAACACGAAAAATGTAAATAAAAAGACTAGTGGAGGACTAGGGGTGTTGATATTATTTAGTGATGAAAAAGTTTAAGCGTTTTGTGACACTAGTGGTGATGGTCGGGATGATTTTGAATTTGGGAGTGGTGGGAGTAGTGAGTGCGGATATGGGGATGGAGGATTTGGCGGAGTGGGAGGAGATTGAAGATGAGATAGGATTGGGAGAGGAGGGAGGTGATGAGGGGGAGGATATAGATGGCGGGATTTACTTGTCGAGGATCGGGATGGATGAAGGGAGGGCTTTTGTAGAGGTGAGGAATACGGGTGGAAGTGTGCGGGTGGAGTCTGTGGCGGTGGTGTTGAGTGGGGCGAATAGGCTGAGGGTGGGTGTGGGAGCTGGGGTTTTTGAGGCGGATTCGTACTTTACGTTTTTACAGGAGGATTTTGTAGGACAGGGGTGGGTGGGAAATCAAATTGTGGCGAATCGGTCGGTGGACTTGTGGGTGGATGGGGTGATGGTGGATAGTTTGTGTTTTGGGACGATAGCTAATTGTGGCGGGGTGCATGCGACGGGGAGTACGAATATGGTCGGTGGGTCGGCGATGCTGGAAGGGTGTTTTGTGGGGGTGGTGAGAGTGAGCTGTGAAGGGTCGGCGGCGAGGGATTGGTTGATTTTGACGTATGAAGGCTGGGAGTTGAGGAGTGGAGGTTTTGTGGTGGATGAGGTGGAGGAAGAAGGAGAAGAAGTTGAGGTCAGGCCGGAGGATGTAAATTTGTGTGAAGGACTGATTATCACGGAGATCGGGGCGAATTTGGATCGGCAGTTTGTCGAGGTACATAATGCGAGAGGTGTGGTGGTGGATCTGTCGGGGTGTCGAGTGAGTGTGAGGGCGGGAAATTCGTGGACGACAGTTAGATTTGATGAGGGGAGAGTGCTCGGGATGTATGGGTATCTAGTGGTGTGGGCTGATGATGGAGGGCTGACGATGACGCGGAGTCCGTCATCGGCTGTGGGGAATCCTGTGAGGATTTTGACGAGCAGTGATGAGTATGACTTTGTGGACGAGGTGTTTTATGCAAGGCAAAGGACGGGGACGAGTTGGGCACTTTTCGCAGACGGATGGAAAGAGACTTATGTGCCAACGCCGGGAGCGGAAAATATATGGAGTGAATTTAGGATTTGCGAGCCTGGGAGAGTGATAAATCCTGAGACGGGGAATTGTGTGAACGAGCCGACGCCTCTGGTGGACTGTGGGCCTGGGCGGTATCGGAGTGAAGAGACGGGGCGATGTCGAAATATCCCGGTGATCGTGGGGCTGGCGCCGTGTCGGGAGGGGTATTATCGGAATCCTGAGACGAATCGATGTAGGAGGATTCAGGAAGATACTGGGCCAGCGCCTTGCGCGCCTGGTTGGGAGAGGAATCCTGAAACGGGGCGGTGTAGGTTGATTAGGGAGAATATAGGAGCGGCTTTTGGGACTGATCCGATGGAATCGGACGAGCGGTCGGTTTTTGTAGGGACGTGGGGGCTGGTGGTCGTGGTGGGTGGAGGTTTGGTGGTGGCTGCGATCCAGTTTAGAAAAGAAATCGCGGGGATGGGGCGGAAGGTTTTGGCTAGTATTTCTAAAGGGTGATTTCTGCAGAGAGTGCTAGTTACTGGTGTGGTAAGATGGTGATATGAAGTTGTTTTTGGCGAGCCAGGATTATGGGAAGTTTGACGAGAGGTTTGTGGAGATGTGCGGGGAGAATCGGCGGGTGCTTTTGGTTTCGAATGCGAAGGATTACAAGTCGGCGGAAGAGCGAGCGGAGAGTGTAGAGAGGAAGTTAGGGATTTTGAGAGAAATGGGGATGGAGGCGGAAGAGTTGGATCTGAGGAATTATTTCGGAAAAGTGGGAGAGATGGCGGATTTCGTGAAGAAATGGAAGCCGGGGGCGGTGGTTTTGGCGGGTGGAAATACGTTTATCCTCAGAAAGGCGCTGGCATACTCGGGAATGGATGCGGTGATTAATCGGGAGGTGCGAGCGGGGCGGATGGTATGTGCGGGTGATAGTGCGGGAGCGATCGTGGTGGGGCCGAGTTTAGCGTATTTTGAAGCTGCAGACGACCCGAATGTGGTGCCAGATAAGTATCGACGGGAAGTGATTTGGGAGGGGATGGGACTGACGGATGTAAGAGTGGTGCCGCATGTGGGAGATGGGCGTTTTGGTGAGTTAGTAGGTAGGATAATGGAGGTGTTCCGGCAATTGGGATTAGAGTTTGTGGGGTTGACGGATGAGGAAGTTCTAGTAGTGGATGGCGATAAGCGAGAGGTTCTCAGGTGAGGATTTTGGGGATTGATCCGGGGACGGGGATTTTGGGGTTCGGGGTGGTGGATGTCGAGAAGTCGGGGAAGGTGAAACTGGTGACGGCGGGGGTAGTGAAAAGTCCTGCGCATACGCCGCTGGATGATCGGTTGTTGGATATTTATGATAGTTTACGGGAAGTGATGGAGGAGACGAAGCCTGATGAGGTGGTGATTGAGAAGTTGTTTTTTGCGAAAAATGTGACGACGGCGATCAGTGTGGCGCATGCGAGAGGTGTAGCGATGCTGGTGGCGAAGCAGGCTGGAGTGAAAATCGCGGAATATACGCCGCTACAAATCAAGCAAACGATGACGGGGTATGGGCGGGCGGAAAAGAAGCAGGTGCAGGAAATGGTGCGGGTGCATCTGGGGCTGAGCGAAGTGCCGAAACCTGATGATGCGGCGGATGCTTTGGCGGCGGCGATTACTCATGTAATGATGGGGAAGTTGAGGTGAAGTTGGTGAAAATAAAGGCGTGGTGGGTGCGATACTGGCGGGCGAACTGGGTGGCGTGGTTGTGCGGAGTTTTTGGAGTAGTGTATTTTCTGGCGATGTTTGGAATGGAGGTGGTAGATGTGACAAATACGGCGTGGTTAATGAATCGTAATATGGACCTGACGCAGCATCAGGTGGGATGGGAGTATTTTCGAGTGTCGAGCTGGAACTTTCCGCATATTGGGATGATTGATGGCTTGGCGTACCCAGATGGGCTGAGTGTGATGTTTGTCGATAGTATTCCGATCGTAGCGATACTCTTTAAGATCTTTTCTGAGTGGCTGCCAGAGAGTTTTCAATATTTTGGGTTGTTTGGGTTGATGTGTTATTTTTTGATGGCGTTTGTGGCGGCGAAGATATTTGGACTGTTTACGAAAAATATGTGGGTAGTGATTTTTGGGTCGGCTCTACTAGTGATGAGTCCAGTGATGTTTGCAAGAGTGTTTGTACATACAGCGCTGGCGGCGCACTTCGTGGTTTTGCTGGCGGTGTATTTGTTGTTAACGTATAGGCGGCGAATGGAGTGGAGGAAGTTTGTGTTGAGTTGGGGGGCGTTGATGGTTTTGGCGGTGGGGGTTCATTTGTACTTTGTGCCGATGGTGGGGGCGTTGATGATGAGTGCGCTGGTGTTGAGCTGGGTGAATTGGCGAGGGTCGATACTGAAAATAGGAGTTTCGGTGGCGGCTATGGGGGTGTGGATGTGGTTAATTGGGGCTTTTACGATTCCTATGAGAAATGCGGTAGCAGGTGGGCTGGGGGAGATGGGGATTAATTTACTGGCGATGTTTAACGGAGGTGGGTATAGCAGGATGCTACGGCCGATTGCGATGCCGGAAGATGGAATGAATAGTGGACTGGCTTATTTGGGAATGGGGGTGATTGGGGTTTTGGTGATACTGCTAGGGGTGGGTATTTTGGAACTGGCACGAAAGCGCAAAAAGACTTCAGGATGGAGGAAGTGGGTGACATGGCAGAGAGTGCTGGCGATGGTGCCGATAGTAGGGCTGGTGGTGTTGGCAATGGGTCCGGTAGTGGCTTTTGGTCAACATGAGTTAGTGAGAGTGGAGCTACCGGGGTTGGTGGAGCGGATATGGTCGATTTTCCGGGCGACGGAAAGGTTGTTTTGGCCGATTTATTATTTGGTAGTGATCGGTGTAGTAATTGGAGTGATTATATGGATGAGGAAAGTGAAAGTGTGGGCGACGGTAGTGGTTTTGGGGTTGGCGGTGTTGGTTCAAGTACAAGATGTAGTAAGGTCAGACATGGTGCTGGGGTGGCGAAGTGAGGTGATGGCGATGGCGAGCGAGCGTGAGTATGTATTGAGCGATGGAACGAGAGGGGTGGTGGAAGGGTTTTGTGAAGGGAGGAGACACTTGGTGATTCTCGACGACATCAATTTACAGGAGGTAGATGCAGAATCTTTTGATGTGTTTGATGTGGGAGTGGTATGTGGACTGACGTTGAGTGATGGGTATTTTGCGCGGAAAGATTGGCGAGCGATTGAGCTAAGACGTGAGGAGATAGTTGGAGAGTTGATGCGAGGAGAGGTGAGAGAGGAGTATTTATATATGACGGTTGATGAAAGATTAGTAGAGGCGATTTTTGAGAGTTCAGGACTGGAGTTGGTGCAAGTAGGGAGGTGGTGGGTGTGGTAGAATTGGAGGAGCTATGATTGCGCATATATGTGGAAAAGTTGTGGAGAAATTTGGGTCTAGTGTGATCGTGGATGTGGGTGGAGTTGGGTATGAGGTGACGGTGACGGGGCTGGAATATGAGAGACTAGTGCTGGAGACGGAGGTGAAAGTTTATACGTATCACTCTGTGCGGGAGCAGAGTGAGGAGCTGTTTGGATTTATGAATTTGGCGGGGAAGAGGTTGTTTGAGATGTTGATTACGGTGCAAGGGATCGGGCCAAAAGCAGCGATGGCGATTTTGTCGATCGGGGAGAGCGAGGTGGTGCGGAATGCGATTGCGAATGAGGATGCGGTGTTTGTGGCGAAAGCTGTTGGAGTTGGGAAAAAGTCGGCAGAGCGGGTAATCGTGGATTTGAAAGATAAAGTGGGACTGGCGCTAGCGTACGACAAGAAAGAACAGGTGGAACTGGTGGGGCGTGGCGATGAAGCGCTCGAGGCGCTGATGGCGCTCGGGTATAATATCGGGGATGCGATGAAGGCGCTGGAGGGAGTAGATGAGAAGTTAGGGACGGCGGAGCGGGTGAGAGAAGCGCTGAAGGCGCGATAAAGAACTAGTAGTTTTCAGCGTTGATTTCGAAGTAGGACTGGGGGTGGGCACAAGTAGGGCATTCTTCGGGGGCGTTGTTGCCGATGTGGGTGTGACCGCAGTTGCGACAGTGCCAGATGGCGGTTTTTTCGGATTTGAAGACTTCGTCTTTTGCGATGCGATCTGCGAGTGTAAGGTAGCGTTTTTCGTGCTGTGATTCGATTTTTGCGACCATGTCGAAGAGGTCGGCGATCTCGTCGAAGCCTTCTTCACGGGCGGTTTTGGCGAAATCTGGGTACATTTCGGAGTATTCATGATGTTCGCCGTTTGCAGCGTCTTGGAGGTTGTCGGGAGTTGGAGGTACGGATCCGCCATTAAGGGCTTTGAACCAAAGTTTTGCGTGTTCTTTTTCGTTGAGAGAAGTTTCTTCGAAGATGGCGGCCATACGTTCGTAGCCGTCTCTTTTAGCTCGGGATGCGTAGTATTGGTATTTGACGCAAGCTTGGGATTCGCCTGCGAATGCTGCTTTTAGATTTTCCTCAGTTTTTGAGCCTTTTAGTTCTGGCATGATGTCCTCCTGTTTTGTGGTTTAATTGTAGCATATGATCGTGACAAAATTGACGGAGCAAAAGAGAGACGCGGGGCGAGTGAATGTGTTTGTGGATGGGAAGTATCGGCTGAGTCTGAGGTTGGAACAAGTGGTGGAGTTGGGAGTGCGAGTGGGATTGGAGATGGATGAGCTGGAGCTGGAAAGGTGGGAGGAGACGAGTGAATTTGGGAAGGTTTATCAGAGGGTGTTGGAATATTGCCTGGTGAGACCGAGGAGCGTGCGAGAGATGGAGGAGTACTTGTGGAAGAAGAGGCTGGATAAGAAACTTGTGGACGGTGGAGTGAAAAAAGGTGTTTCGGAGAGGATGACGGAGGAGGTGTTGGAGAAGTTGGTGGATGGTGGGTATGTGGATGATGAGAAGTTTACTGAGTTCTGGGTGGAGAATCGGATGCGGCGAAAGGGAGTGAGTGGGAGGAGGCTAAGGATGGAGCTAGCGAAGAAGGGGGTGGATGTGAAGGTGGTTGAAAGCGTTCTGGCGAGGTCGGAGCGGGACGAGAAGGAGGAGATGCGGAAGATGATCGTGCGAAAGCGAGCGAAGTATGATGACGAGAAACTAGTGGTGTATCTGGTGAGACAAGGTTTTGGATGGAATGAAGCGAAAGAGGCGGTGGAGGAGTATGCAAAGGGTGATAATTGACATCCTGTATGTAATGTGCTATGGTTCTGTAGTAAATTGTCGCTAGAAGGCGGTTTAGGGACGTTGAGAAACTACTATTCAAAATAAATGACTGGAGGAGGTGGATTTTGTGCTGGGTATTTTCGGTAATAGCAAAAGAAAGAAAGGACTGAAGAGGTCTGAAGAACGGTTAATGAGGCGGTTTGGGCTGTATTTCTACAGAAACAGTGAAACTCCGTACTGGAGTTTAAAACTGAGCAGCGGAGAAGCTGCGGAGGGCTCTGAAAAAGCTGTGGTGGACTTAGATCTTCTGGATGTTCTCGGAGTCAAGAGGAAGGTTTTGGTTGAATCTGCGCTTGATCTGGAGCCGGAGTTCTCACTGCCTGAAAAAGGAGGCGAAGGCATATGCCAGGCGGTTTATGCCATTGAGGTGTATGGGTTTCGTCGTAAACGCGGGAAAACTATACTCAACGGGAGGCAGTGTGTAGATGATGGGAACAAGAGCATCAAAGAACACATCATTAATACTGCAATGCTCACCTCCTACAATATGACCGTGGCACTCCTTGTTGTGACTGAAAGGTTTGCGTATGATGAGGAAGGCACAATAACCGGGAGACCGGGAGCTGAACTGGAAATTCTGCAAATTAGACCATGGAAGTTTGACTTCAAACAGTGGGTTGCAGACATGTGTGATGAGCGCTGGGCTCGGGAGAGGTATCGGGATTACTACGGGGAAGATATTAACACAGCGATCAGCGGTGCTGGATAGTAGCGAGAGTGGGGATTTGGGGCGCGGTTTTTTCTGCGTCCCTTTTCTTTTGATCTTTGTTTTGAGATTGTGGACAGAGGTTGAAAGAAGTTTAAGCTTGACTTGCGGGGTTATTTATGCTAAAATGATAGTTGTAAATGAGGAATGTTTACAAGAGCGAGAGCTAGATCTTTTAGAACTTAGTTAGTTTGGGGGCCTGAAGTGGATTTGTGTGCTAATCGTAAGAGGTTGGCGTGCGGATCTACTTCAGGGCGTTTTGCCTGTGGTAGTCGACTATTATTCAGGAGGTAATTACTTATGAAAGCAGGGCGTGTAGGGGCTGTAATGTTGGCTTGTTTGGTGCTTTTCGGCGGTGTGGGTGTATGGGGGATGGTGTCTTTAGGACAGCCGGTATATGCGGTTGGAGTTACGATGGAGATACCGTCGGCGCCGGCTGTGGCGGAAGAGGCTCAAAACTGTGTTTACATGCAAATTGCGGATACGCTCAGTATCCGTGACGGACGGGCAATGGGAAACCTCGGCAATCTGAGGATTGTCGGGTATGACACCGAGCGTGGCACGTTGTTGCTTCGCCCGGTGGACGGAATGATCATTGCGAAAACAGGAGGCGGGACCAGTGTTAATATTATTCATTATGACGGTATCATCGAGGCGCGGTTTTTGCGCCCAGAGTACTGGCTCATGGATGGTGGATTGGAAGTGCCGCTGAGATCTGCCTATATGAGGTATGAATCACATCAAGTTCCGGAGGATACGGAGTGGTTCGCGCAGAAGATGCGCGATCTGATTCGTACGACGACTCGATCGGGAGATGAGGAAACCGTGACGACCGCCATGCGAGATGGTCTCAGAGTAATCTTGTCGTATGGTTTTGACGATGCGACAGGGACACTCACTATCATCCATGGCATCGTAGTCGATCCGAGAGATCGGTATGAAGTGTGGATCGAAGAGAATAGAGATAACCCGGAACTGCCGCTTTGGGCGACGGTGCGTGCTGGCGAAAAGAGCAACTTCCGTTACTTGGAAGACGCACTGGCAAGATGGCAGGCTGAGCAGGATAACTAACTATGAAGTTCAATTTGGGGCGCAGAAATGCGCCTCTTTTCTTTGGGGTTTATTCGGTGTCGGAGGATTCGACGGGTTTTGGGGTTTCGGTTTTACGGAAAGGGTTGATGTAGCTTGAGGATGATGCGAGCTGGACGGGGTCGAGTTTGACTGTCTGAGTGTCGTTTTTGATGATGACTTTGTCGTCGTCGATTTCGATAATTTGGGAGCGGTTGATGGTGAGTTCGGGGTCGTTGAGGCTGGAGAGGAAGGGGCGCTTGACGACGAGTTGGTAGATGGAGAATGTGGCGGAGTCGATGGTGTAGTCAGCGACGCGGCCGATATTTTGCTTTTTTTTCGTGATGACTTTGTGATTTATGAGGTGGAAATCGTAGTCGATGATTTGCTTGACGCGGATGACGTCGTTTGGGTCGACGAGATCGTCAACGGAGTCGATGATGAGGCCCATGGGGCTGAGTTCACGAACGTCGTCTGTCATGAGGGTGTTGGCTGGTTCGCGGTCGACGAGTGGGCCGCTGAGTTGGTAGGCGATGATTTTGAGCTTGACGGGATCAATGATGGGAGTGGCGGTAATACCGAGTTCGCCGCCGATTTGGAGACTGAGGACGGGGTAGTTGAGGAGTTTTGATCCGAGAAGTAGCATATGGTTTTATTGTAGCATAAATTGGGGATGGTGAAGAATTGAGGTGTTAGCGGTCGGGGATTTGGAGGACTTGGGCGGGGAGGGCGTGACGGAAGTAGTTGTCGTGGGAAATGTAGAGGACGGCGCCGTGGTAGCGGAGGAGGGCTTGCTCGAGCTCCTCGATGCTTGGGAGGTCGAGGTGAGAGGTGGGTTCGTCGAGGATGAGGAGAGTGGGGTCGTTGGCGAGCATGGCGATGATTTGGAGGCGGGCTTTTTGGCCACCAGAGAGATTTTTGACGAGAACATCGCGGTCGGAGTCGGTGAAAAGATAGTCGGACATGAGTTGGCGGATGCGGCGATCGTTGATGATGATTCCTGCGTCTTGGTGGAGGCAGTCGATGGCGTCTGGGAGGAGGAGGTCGAAGTACCTTGTGTCGACTTCCTGGTGGTAGATGCCGAGGCGGACGTGAGGGTCGAGGTGGGATTCGCCGTGGAAAATTGTAAGCGGACTGCTAAGCCCATTAGCTTCCGAGAGCGCATTCTGAGGTACTCGCGCATCGTCATGCGGAGTAGCCTCATCCATTTCAGCCACATCTGTCGTCACAGATGTTTCCAGTCTCTCGGAAACTAATAGCTTGCGCTTACTGTCTGTATCGCTGAGCGAGAGTAGTGCGCGAACTAGAGTGGTTTTGCCGGCTCCGTTGCGGCCGCGGATTTCGAGAGCTTCGCCTTCGCGGAGTTGGAAATTAATGTTTTTGAAGAGGGGGGAGTCGTAGCCGACGGAGAGGTCGGTGGCTTCGGCAATTAGCTTTTTAGATTTTGATTCGGTGGATTTGAGGGCGAGTTTGACGTTTTTGGCTTTGTATTTGTCGTAGCGGTCGGTGTCTTTGTAGCCGAGCTGCTCGACGCTACTGCGGTCGATCCAAAAGTTGGGTTTTTCGGTTTTTTGGAGTTCGGAGAGTTCTTTTCGAGAGGTGTTTTCGAGGCGTTTGAACTGCTGAATAGTGGCGGGGTTGCGGGCTTTTTCTTTGAGGCGCTGGTAGTCGAGGATTTTTTGTTTGAGATTCTCGATGCGGCGCTCGACGAGCTCGTAGTCAGTCATGGCGTTTGAGGTGCGGGAGGTGTTTTCGCGGAGATAAAATTCGTAGTTACCTTTGTAGTTGATGGCTGTTTGGTCTTTGATTTCGATGATGCGGTCGACTTCGCGGAGTACGTCGCGGTCGTGGGTGATGATGAGAATGGCTTCGGGGGCGGACTTCATCCATTCGATGAATTGGTTTTTGGCGACGTAGTCCATGAAGTTGGTTGGTTCGTCGACGAGGGCGATATGGGCGTTTGAGTGCATGATTTTGATGACTTCGCTGAGGCGTTTTTGGCCGCCGCTGAGGGAGGAGAAAAGCTGGTCGGCATGTGACTCGAGCTGGAAAGATTTGAGTTCTTCGCGGACTTGATCTTCGATGTGGTAGTAGTCTTTGTTTGAAAAAAGTTCGAGGGCGTCGGAGAATTCGGTGAGTTGTTTGTGAGTGGGAGTGGTGATTTCGGAGAAGTTGTTGATGATCCCAGAGAGGCGGGCGTAATCGGGGAGGCCGGAGAGGATGTACTGGGTGGTAGTGAGGTTTTTGACATCGTGGTATTCCTGGGAGGTAGCGACGGCAGTGGTGCCGCGGCGCTGGATGATTTCGCCTGTGAAGTCAGTGTCTTTGCCTGAGAGGATGTTGAAGATAGTGGTTTTGCCGATACCGTTTCGTCCGATGATACCGATTTTTTCGCCGTCGTTGACGGAAAAATTAATGTGAGAAAAGAGGCTTTTGGAGCCGAAGGATTTTTCTGTGATTTGGACGTGGAGGAGCATGGGTGTGATTATACTAGGTGTGCATGGGTACGCAAGGGGTTATTTGGAGTTGAGGGTGTGGCGGATCTCTGTGGGGGTGAGGCCAGCGAGGAAAAGTTGACGGTAATGGTCGTTGATCTCGAGGAGGTCGAAGCGACCGGTGAAAGAAGAGGTGGAATCGGTGGTGGGGACGAGTTGCTGAGAGATAACGAGGCGGAGGTTGTGAAGGGTGAGGAACGGAGTGGTGCCGAGGTGGGTGAGGAAGTCGGCGGCGGAGTAAGGATCGGTGATGGGGAGTGAGGTGATAATGATGCGGCGGTTGCTGGCGGCGTCGAGGGAGAGTTCGGCGAGGCGAGTCGAGTCGATTTGACTGAGGAGGATGACGTCAGAATGCTGGCGCATGGCGGCGGCGAAGGCTTGTTCTTGGCGGGAGATTTGACCTGTGGTATCGATGAATTGGTTGACTCCTGGGAGGCGGTAGGTGTGGCGAGTTTCGACGGTGGAGATGCTGAGCTTGCTTGCGTCGAAAAGAGAGAGGAGAGAGAACATCGTGGTGGTTTTGCCGGCGCCGAGGACGAGAATGAGTCCGGAGGGGAGTTTTGTGATTGATTCGGCGATGGGGAGTTGGTCTGGGGTGAAGCCGAGTTTGGAGAGGTCACGTGTGAGTTTGGTCTGGTCAGTGAAGTGGAGGAAGATTTTTGGTCCGAGGATAGTTGGAAGAGTGGTGAGTTGGATGAGGAAGTTAGCGTGGGAGAGGCGGGCGTCCTGAGGGATGGGGCGACTGGAGGGGTGAAGGTGAGATTTTATGAAGAGGAGGTCGATGAGGTCGGTGGCTTGGACTTTGGAAATCTCGGCGTGAGTAGCGAGGCGAGCGGTGGAAGATTTGGTGCGGATGAGGTAGTGGCCGTCGCGGGGGTCGAGGTGGATGTCGCGGAGGTTCTGCGTGCGGACGAGGTCGATGAGCTGCTGGAACAGCGTTTCGGCGTCGTTTGACTCGAGATTATTTGATTTGGTTTTTTGCCCACCTGACATATGAGATAATTGTAGCACAATGACGAATGAATTGGCGAAAGATAGGGAGAGAAGGAGGGTGGTTTTGGCGGTGAGTGGGGGGGTGGATTCGGTGGTGATGCTGGATATGGCGGCAGCATGTGTCTGTAATTTGTCTGACTTCTCGCACGTAAACTCTCGCAATGAGACTAAAGTTCTGAGCTCAGAAAAGCTAAAGACATTTCTTCACTCAAGCAACGTAAGTCTCTCGGCGAGTTTAGAGTGCTTGACGTCAGACAGGTTAAAAACATCTCAGAATCCAACCAACAGAAGCTTCTCGGCTTGTCTAGAGTGCGAGAAATTATCAGATTTGATAATTGCGCATTTTAACCATGGGATCAGGGAAGATAGCGATGAGGATGAGGAGTTTGTGAGGGGGCTGGCAGAGAGATACGGAGTGGAGTTCGTGAGTCGGAAAGAGGAGTTGGGTGCGGGGGCGAGTGAGGAGTTGGCGAGGGAGAGAAGATATAGATTTTTATGGGAAGTGGCGGGTGAGGATGGGGAGATTTGGACGGGGCATCATGCGGATGATTTAGTGGAGACGGTTGCGATAAATTTGATCCGGGGGACGGGGTGGAGGGGGCTGGTGCCGCTGGATAGTCCTGGGGTAGTGCGGCCGATGCTGGGGGTGTGGAAGGAAGAGATTTTGGAGTATGCGATGAGGAATGGACTGGAGTGGCGGGAGGATTCGACGAATAGTAGTCAGGATTATTTGAGGAATCGAGTGAGAAAGAGGTTACGATCGTCTTCAAGACACTCTCGTCCGCCTGGGCGCGGAATGGAGTTCGTTCAGTCGTCACTCTTGGCGAAATCCCAGTCAAATGAGAGTGGCTTGTGCCGAGATAAAATTTTCGCTTTATATGAGAATCAGCTGAAGTTGAAGCGGGAGATTGATGAAATCGTGGGGCTGATCGTGGAGGGTGAGGATGTGGTGCAGCGGGAGTCTTATCGAGGGATGGATGATGATGTGGCGGTGGAGATTTTGCGTGGATGGTTGGAGGTGAATAGTGTGAGGGCGATGAGGGAGCAGATTTTGCGGTTTTTGGATGCGATTAGAAATTATGAGAATGGGAAGAAGTTTAATTTGCCTGGTGACGTGTTGGTGAAACTGGGGCGAGATGTGATAGAATTGGAAGGTTAATGATGGATTTGAAAGGATGATGAATTTATGGCTGTAAGTGGTAAGGCGCAGAAGAAGAAAAATTTGAATTTCGCGAGGTTGACGGTTTTTTGGGTGATGATGTTTTTGATCGGATTAGCTCTGATTTCGTTGTTTATGCCGAATCAAAATTTGGAGACGGTGCCGATCTCGGATGTGGTGCGGCGGGCGAATGCAGGAGAGGTTGAGAAGTTGGAGATCCGTGGGAATGAAGTGATCGTGACGCTGAGGGGTGAGGAGTATCCGACAGAGATGGCGCGGCGGGATTCTAGCGCGAGTATTTTCGATCAAGGACTGGAACTGGATGCGCCGGTGGAGATTACGGTGAGCGAGCCGTCGAATACGGGTGAGATAATTGGGAATGTGGCGATATTTGCTTTGCCTACCCTGATAATTATTGGGTTTTTTGTGTTTATGATGAGGCAGGCGCAGGGGCAGAATTCGCAGGCGATGTCGTTTGGGAAGAGTAAAGCGAAGTTGTATGGGGCAGATAAGAAGAAAGTGCTGTTTACGGATATTGCGGGAAATGAGAATGCTAAGCAGGACTTGAATGAGGTGGTGGATTTTTTGAAGCATCCGAAGAAATATGAGCAGCTGGGGGCGAGGATTCCGAGTGGTGTGCTGCTGGTCGGAAATCCTGGAACTGGTAAGACGATGATGGCGAGGGCTGTGGCGGGAGAGGCTGGTGTGCCGTTTTTCTCAATTTCGGGGTCTGAGTTTGTGGAGATGTTTGCGGGGGTGGGCGCGTCGAGGGTGAGAGACCTGTTTCAGAAGGCGAAGAAAAATGCGCCGTCGATTATATTTATCGATGAGATTGATGCGGTGGCGAGGAAAAGGGAGTCGCGTGGTGGCGGTGGGCGCGAGGAGCATGAACAGACTTTGAACCAGATTTTGGTGGAGATGGATGGGTTTGAGAATGAGACGGGAGTGATTGTGATGGCGGCGACGAACCGATTGGATATGTTGGATCCTGCGCTTCTCAGACCTGGGCGATTTGATCGGCATATAAAAGTGACACTGCCGGAGCGAGTGGATCGACTGGAGATTCTGAAGGTGCATTTCAAAAAGAAACCAGCGGATTCAAGTGTGGATCTCGAGGCGATGGCGGCGAAGACGGCTGGATCGTCTGGTGCGGATCTCGCGAATATCGCGAATGAGGCGGCGATTATCGCGGCGCGCGGGAATCGAAAAACGATTACGAATGATGATTTGGTGGAAGCTTTTGAGAAAGTAGCGATCGGGCCAGAGCGGAAGTCGAAAGTTATGAGTGATCATGAGAAGGAGTTGACGGCGTATCATGAAGCGGGACATGCGGTGGTAGGACATGTATTGCCTGATAGTGATCCTGTACATAAAGTGACGATCATTCCGCGAGGACATACTGGTGGTGTAACTTGGTTTATCCCGCCTGAGGATCGAAGCTACAAGAGTATATATGAATTCAAGGATGTGTTGGCGCGGGCGATGGGTGGTCGACAGGCGGAGAAGATGAAATACGGTGAAGGTGGTGTGACTACGGGTGCAGGATCGGATCTAAGGATAGCGACAGATACGGCGCGGGCGATGGTGGTGGAAGAAGGGATGAGTGTGAACTTGAAAGATCAGGTGTTTCACAGGGATGATGAAGGGTTTTTCGCGGGGATTGCGAAACCGTTTAGCGAGAAGACGCAGGAAGAGATCGACAAAGAAGTGGCAGGGTTGATTAAGGAGGCGGTAGTGCGAGCGGAGAAGATATTGACGGCGAATAAGAAGTTCGTAGATGCGCTCGCGAAAGAGCTTTTGGCGAAGGAGACTCTCGAAGAAGAAGAGGTGAAGAAGGTGTTGACGGGGACGGTGTTGCCGAAGGATGTGAAACTGCACGATTAGGGGAGGTGTGATGTGTCCAGTTTCGAATGAGGAGATTACTGAGTATTTTGACGTTTTGAGTGAGGAATGGCCGAAATTTATCGATAAGTATTTAGAGGTGTCGGTATTGAAGCGGTTAAGTAAGATAGGGCAGTTTTGTGGGTGTGAGTATACGAGGCTGCATAATTGTAAGTATTGGTATTCGCGGTTGGATCATAGTGTTGCGACGGCGTTGATGACGTGGAATTTTACACAGGACAAGGCGCAGACTCTGGGTGCATTGTTTCATGACTTAGGGACACCTGCTTTTAGTCATTGTGTTGATTTTATGCTGGGAGATGCACTGGATCAGGAGAGCGCAGAGAGAGATGTAAAGGATATTTTGTTGGGTTCGGAGGAGCTTTTACGGTGTTTGAGTGAGGATAAGGTCAGTGTGGAGGAGGTGGCGGAGATTCAGAAGTATACGGTGGTGGAGAATAAGAAGCCGAAATTGTGTGTGGATCGACTGGAGGGGGTTTTACATACGGGGCTGATTTGGTGTGGTTTTTGGAGTTTGGAGGAGGTAGCGGAGATTTACCGCGATGTAGTGGTGCTGGTGAATGAGGACGGTGAGGATGAGATTGGGTTCGGGAGTCTGGAGGTGGCGGAGAGGTTTTATGATGGATGTGTTAAGTATAGTCTGGCGATGGATGCGAACGAAGATAAGTTCGTGTTGCAGTTTGTGGCGGACAATGTGAGGCGGCTGATCGAGAGTGGAGTTTTGACGCACGGAGATCTGTACGAGAAGTCGGAAGCGGAGATTATAAAGTTGATTAAGGTGGATGCGGAGCTGAGGAGTGAGTGGGAGAGATTTGAGAGGGCGGAGGTGCTGAAGAGGGGTAGTAAGAGGCCTGCGAAGGGGTATTTTATCGGGGGAATTAAAGCGAAGAAAAGATATGTGGTTCCACTAGTGGAGGTGGATGGGAAGGCGGCAAGGCTAGATGAAGTGAGTGAGGTGTGTCGAGAGTTGCTGGAAGGGTATTTGGAGTTTGAGGATAGCCGGTTTGCTTGGATAGAGTAGGTGGGAGATGTTAGTCGGCGAAAGTGATGCCGAGCCCCAGGGCGACTTGGACGAGTTCGTGGTCGGGGGTGACGGGTTTACTGGTGCCTTTTGAGGTGCTGCCGGTTGCGGAACTGCCGACTACGTCTTCGAGGCTTTCACTACACATTTTACCGTTTCTGAGAGTAGCCATTTGGCCGAACTGTTGCTGTTCGATCATAGTAGCGACGTGATGGGCGTAGCGGAGGGAAAGGATGCGGTCAAAAGCGGAAGTTTCGCCGCCGCGCTGGGTGTGGCCGAGGGCGACGCTGCGGACTTCGTGATCTATGAGAGGAGTGAGGTCGTAAGCAAGTTTGGCTGCAATGCCGCCGAGACGAACGGAGTCAGGACTGTCTTTGACGATTTGGGAGACGACAATATCTCCGTCTTTTGGTTTTGCTCCCTCGCCTGCGACGATGATAGTGAAATGTTTGCCCTGTTCTGAGCGGGATTTTACTTTGGCGACAATTTTTTGGATGTCGTATGGGAATTCGGGGAGGAGAATGACGTCGGCACTACCTGCGATACCTGCGTGGAGAGGAATCCAGCCTGCGTTGCGGCCCATGACTTCAGTGATGATGACGCGGTGGTGGGACTCGGCGGTGGTGTGGAGTCGACCTAGGGCTTCGGTGACAATATTGACTGCAGTGTCGAAGCCAAAAGTGATGTCAGTGGAGGCGAGGTCATTGTCTATGGTTTTCGGAACGCCGATGACACGAACGCCTTTTCGGGCGAAGTCGCGGGCGGAAGTGAGAGTACCATCGCCGCCGAGGACAATGAGGATTTCGACACCTTCTTTTTGAAGATTCTCAACAGCTACGCTGGAGACGTCTTGGTAGGTGGTGTTGCCGTGTTCGTCAGTGATGGGGAAGTTGAAAAGATTGTCTTTGTTGGAGTTGCGAAGGATGGTGCCGCCGCGATGGAGGATGCCAGAAATGCGTTCGTCGGTGAGGGTGACGAAATCGTTTTCGTAGAGTCCGCGATAGCCGAGCTTGTAGCCGATGACTTCACAGTCTAATCGTGTGAGGCAAGTTTTGACGATGCCGTAGATTGCGGCGTTTAATCCTGGTGCGTCGCCGCCGCCTGTGAGTATGCCAATTTTGAATTTTGTCATTCCTGAACCTTTCTGTTTATGTTGGTTGATGAACTAGGAACATTATACCACTTGATTCGGAACTGGTGGAGGGGGTGTGATATAGTTGAGAAAAAGGAGGAGTAGTATGAGTGAAAAAGTGATTGAGCGAGCGAGTGAATTGATTAGTTCGAAGTCGGGATATATTGGCGGTGGGATGGAAGGGTGCGCAGTGATTTCTTTGATTGACGAAGATGGGTATCCGACAAGTTCGACGTTTACGATTGCGAGGGCGGACGGAATAAAGTGGATTACGTTAGCTACTAGTCCAGACAGTAACAAGGCAAAGCGAATCGCGAAGAATAACCGTGCGAGTATTTGTCTGAGTTCGAGTGGGTATAATATAAATCTCGTAGGGACAGTGGAGGTAGTGGAGGATATGGATGTGAAAAAGGAGAATTGGTTTGAGCCGATGGCGGGGATGTGGAGTGGGCCTGAAGATCCGAATTTCTATTTACTGAGGTTCAATACAGAGAGGTATAGTATGTTTTTTGCGGATGAGATGGAGGCGCCTGAAGCGGTGGGAGTTTTGGCAAAATAGTCTAGTTTTATAGAGCTAAGATTTGCTTTTTGAACTGGGGGTGGATTGGTGTAGAATTAAAAGAGGATGCAGAAAGTAAATCTTAAGAATGTCGTGGATAAGGCGAATGCAAAGCTATCGATTAAAGTCGCGGCGATGGTGTTGGCGAGCTCGACGTTTGTTTCGGCGCTTCTCGGGATTTTTCGAGATCGGTTGTTTAACGCGAACTATCTACATACTTATCCGACAGGAGCAGATGCGTACACTGCGGCGTTTGTGATTCCTGATTTTATGTTCTTTATTTTGGTGAGTGGGGCGCTGGCGGTGACGTTCATACCTGTGTTTAATCAGCGAATGGCAGCAGGGCAACGGAGAGCGGCATGGGAATTGTCGTCGAGTTTGCTGAATTTGTTTGCGATCATTACGCTAGTGGCGAGTGTTTTGATTATTATTTTCGCGGAGTCACTGGTGACGTATGTGGTAGGGGCGGGGTTTGATGAGGCGACGCGGGCGCTGGCGATTAGTATGATGAGGGTGATTGCGATCAATCCGTTTCTTTTTGCTATAGCGACGGTGATTGCGAGTATGCAACAGGCGGTGGGGAGGTTTGTATTTTCGGCGTTGGCGCCGGCGATTTATAATATTGGGATTATCATCGGGATAGTTTGGTTTACGGGGGGAATAAATATCTTTGGGTGGCAGGTGTTTGAGGGAGGAATTATGGGAGTGGCGTTAGGAGTGGTTTTGGGAGCGGCGATGCAGCTGGTGGTGAGTGTGATCGGACTTGTGGGGCTGGGATTTGATTATGAATTTGTGATTAATTGGCGAAATCATGGTTTTCGGCGGGTTTTGAAGTTGTTGCCTGCGAGGAGTTTGCATCAGGGACTGGATTATGTGAAGGGTCTGGTGGAAATTAATATTGCGAGTCGAATGGCAAGTGGAAGTGTGAGGATGTATCAGCAGGCGCTCGCGCTACATATGATGCCTGTGAATCTGGTCGGGGTGGCGATCAGTACGGCGTTTTTCCCGAAGATGACGGAGGATCTGAGTGGGGGAAGAATTGAAGAGTTTCGACGGACGGTGCGGATGGCGATACGGACGATTATTTGGATCGCGATGCCTGTAGCGGCAATTACTTATTTTACGCGTGGGTATGTAGTGAACTTTATCGTGGTGGGCGGTGATCCTGTAATTGCGGGGATTTTGGGGGCGCTAGTAGTGAGTTTGTTTGCGAGGTCGGTCTATCATATTTTGTCGAGGAGTTTTTATGCAAGGCAGGATACGCGGACGCCGCTGCTTGTGTCGGTGTTTGTCGTCGCACTTAATATCGGGTTGGCGATAACTTTTGCACTGAGGTGGGGAATGGGGGTGTATGGGATGGCGATAGCTCAATCGATTACGGCACTATTGGAAGTGGTGATATTGGCGGTGATTTTGGGTCGGCGCGAAAGAGGACTTTTGAATCAAGAGTTTTGGCGAGCGGGTAGTAAGATGGTGATTGCTAGTGCGCTGGCGGGAATGGTGGCGTATGGAATGACGAGGATGATGCCGCTGCTTGCAGATGAGCCGAGTTTTTGGGATACTTTCCCGAGGTTTGCGTTGATTGCTGGAGTGAGTCTGGGGGTTTACGTAGGACTGAGTTGGTTGCTGAAGCTGGAAGAAATGGTGCCGGTGGTGAATAGAGTTAAAAAAGCTGTAGCGAGGAGAGCGAAGTGAGTTTGGATCGGATCAGAAATTTTTGCATAATTGCGCATATTGATCATGGGAAGTCGACGCTGGCGGACAGAATGATGGAGATGACGTCAACGGTGGATAAGCGAGAGATGAAAGAGCAGCTACTAGATTCGATGGAGCTGGAGAGGGAGAAGGGGATTACGATAAAATTGACGCCGGTGAGGATGAAGTACGATTTCGTAGCTTCGCACTCTACTTTGTCATCAGATGCGTTGCTCGATCGCGGTATGTCAAATACCGCTCACTCCGCTACTCCTGATTCCTCGCATAGTATCGAAGATATAAAATCGTTGAATGGTAGTTATGAACTGAACTTGATTGATACGCCAGGGCATGTGGATTTTAGTTACGAAGTGAGTCGGAGTTTGCAGGCGTGCGAGGGGGCGATTCTGGTGGTGGATGCGAGTCAGGGGATTCAGGCGCAGACTTTGGCGAATGTATATCTGGCGATGGAGCAGGATTTGAAGATAATTCCTGTGCTAAATAAAATTGACCTGCCAGCGGCGGATGTGCCGAAGATTTCGAAGGAGGTGATGAATTTGTTGGGGTGTGGGGAGGATGAGATTTTGAAGATTTCGGCGAAGACGGGAATGGGGGTGAAAGAGGTGTTGGATGCGGTGGTGGAGCGAGTACCTGCGCCTACTGGTGATACGGAAGGGCCTTTACGGGCGTTGATTTTTGATTCGTATTATGATGATTATCGCGGAGTAGTGCTTTATGTGAGGGTAGTGGATGGGAAGTTGAGAAAGGGGGATGCGGTGCGGATGATGGCGGCGGAGGTTTCAGGGTTGGCGTTGGAGATTGGGAAGTTGAGCCCAGGGATGATGCCGATGGATGAGTTAGGGACAGGAGAAATTGGGTATATCGTGACGAATTTGAAGACGACGCGGGATGCGCGAGTGGGAGATACGGTGAGTTTGAAGAAGTATTTCGGAGAGGGGAAGTAGGGGTGAAGGCGATTTTGTTTTCGTCGGATTTTACGGGTCTGGATGAGACGAGAGAGCTAGAGGAGCTGGTCGGAAAACCTGCGAAGAAGATAAGATTCGCAGTGATAAATGAGGCAGTGGCAGTCGAGCATGGCGACAATTCATTTTTTGTGGATGGAATGCATTTTTTGAAGCATCGTTTTGGTGGGTTTGAGTTAGTGAACTTATTAGCATTGCCGCTGGATAAGGTACAAGAGCGCATTAGTGAAGCCGATGCGATTTTTTGTTTTGGTGGAAATACGGAGTATCTGAAGACGGTTTTTGACAAGACGGGGTTTTCGGAGATTCTGCCGGAGCTATTAAAGGAAAAAGTGTGGTGTGGGAGTTCGGCGGGGTCGATGATTTTGGGTAAGATGGTGAGTGCGGAATGGCAGAGGCAAGTGTTTGGTGAGTTTGACGACTGGGGTGTGGGGCGATATTTGGAATTGTTAGATTTTTCGATTTTGCCGCATCTGCGAGGAGGGAATTTGATGGCAGATGAGAAAGATGTGGTAGTTTTTGATATTTCTAGGAATGTGGATTGGGATGTTTATACTTTGTCGGATTGGAGTGCAGTGGTCGTTGATGGTGAAGATGTGAAAGTGGTGGGTAAGTACTGGGCAAGATTGCGGAATGGAGAGATTTTGGAACAAAACAAGGAGGAGAAGTAGATGTGGTGGGGAGTTTTGTGGCTAGGGATCATGGGGGCGTTAGCGGTGGGGTTTGTGTATGTGAATAGGTCACGGCGGAGTAGTCAGAGCGGAAAAGATAGGCGCAAATAAGGATCTCTGCTATTGATGCTCGTGCTTGCGTTGAGATAAAGTCACCTGTATTCTGGAGGCAGAAGAAATTTGCACGTTGACAAGGAGGGAAGAGATGAAACTGCCAGAAGGGACGAGGGTACTTGCTGAAATAGGTGCTGGAACGCGTAACAAGATCGACGTAAGGGGGATGTTCGAAAGATCCTGCACTATGATACATGTGAAGTTTCTGATTTTGCAGAGAGATGAGCTGCAAGGAGTGATAAGAATTGAAGATGGCCCGGAGGTTGTTAACAAGATTATTTTGCCGTTTGGTAAGTTCAGGTTTTTACATGAACAGGAAGGCGCGCAATTTGTGCCTGTGATAATGCCGAATGGAAACAGAGGATTGTTTGACTGTCGGGCGGGAAAGTTTGTTTTGAAGAACTACGACAGTATCGAAATAGTGTGGGCGTCGGCGACAGACGATCCCTTCATTCGGGAAGATCATTTCACGAGAAGACCGGCGCAAGCGAGATTGGCATTATGTAAGGTCAGTAAAGGTGGTAAATTTGGCCTGATTGGGCTTGGGGGTGTTGATACCTCAGGATATGGGTTTAATACTTCTGAATTTGGAGTTACGACTACGAGAAAAGTGTTTCGTGGGACGGTTCACGATCCTGTTGTGATTGACGCGGAGATTGTGTGTCATCAGAAAAGACTTAACAAAGAATCAGCGTAATCTGTCGGCGTACCGGAGCTGCGTGAAAGGCTTTACAAAGAAAACTCTAGTAGCTAGAGAGGTTCTACGGTCTGCGTTGAAGTTGGAGAAGTGAAGAGTCTGACGAGATTTTTTGCGATAGAACAGCGGATACGGCTTGGTCGGAAGATACTAGCAGCAACATGTTGGAGTTGGGTTGAGTAGGGCGGTCGCGTGGTCGAGGTTTTCTATATAAAAGAAAATCGGAGAGCGGGAACGGCGCCTGGAATGTTCGGAAGTAGGGCGTGCGAGGGCGAAGCAGGAAGTTGGATAGTTTCATGGATAAAACGTGGTTTGTTGGCTGCGTCTATGAGGTTGATGATGAAATCTTTTCCCGAAAAAGTTTTGTGTGTTTCTGCATAAAAACACGCATCGAGCCGCATTCGAAAAATGCGGCTCATTTTTATAGAAGGAGTGTATAATGTAGTGCATGAAGCTGGAAGAATCTAGAGAGGGAGGCTTTGAAGATAGAAGGGGGCCGAAGATGTTGAAGTTGGTGGGTGCGGGGGATGAGGCTTTGCGTCAAAAGTGTCGGAAGTTGACAGAGGAAGAAGTGAGATCAGAGGTGATTCAGAGCTTGATTGATGATATTAAGTTTACGTGCGATGAAAATGAGTATGGAGTGGGACTGAGCGCGAACCAAGTGGGGGAATCGATGGCGATCAGTGTGATCGCGATCAAGCCGACGCTTGTGCGACCGAATCGGAAGGTTTTTGAGAAGGTGCTGGTGAATGCGGAGATCGTGGAGACTTACGGAGAGCCGAAGTTGATGTGGGAAGGATGTGTAAGTACGGCGCAAGATGAGAATGGTGAGCCAGCGATGGCGCAGGTGATGAGATTTAAGAAGGTGAAAGTGAAGTATTTGGATCGGGGTGGAGAAGAATGTGAGGAGGTGGTGAGTGGGTTCGTGGCGCATGTTTTGCAGCATGAAGTGGATCATTTGGAGGGGAAGTTGTTTACGGATTTCATTGAGAAAGGGAGTTTGGTGTCAAATAAAGAATATCGCGCGATGATCGCGGCGAGGAAGGATGAAAATGAAGGATAAGAAGCGACGAGTGGTGGAGTTTTGGGTTTTGGCGGCGAGATTGAAGGAGGTAATTCGGAGTGGTGCGGTGGTCTGGGGTGTGAAAGCGCCGCGAATGGAGAGTGTGGCGGAGCATGTTTATGGGACGCAGATGCTGGCGATTGCGATGGCGAGTGAGTTTGATATTGAAGTGGATTTGAATCGGGTGATGATGATGCTGGCGACGCATGAATTATGCGAGGCGATTACTGGGGATATTACACCTGGGTGTGGAGTGAGTGAGGAGGATAAATTTGCGATGGAGCATGCGGCGATGGATAAGATCCGTGGGATGCTCGGTGTGGGTGAGGATTTGATGGGGTTGTTTTTGGAGTTTGAGGAGAATAGGTCGGCTGAGGCGAGGTTCTGTAATCAGATAGATAAACTGGAGAATGTGCTACAGATGAAGGTAGCTGATGAGGAGGGGTGGACGGATTATGAGACGCCACGGGAGGAAGAGTGGATGGAGTCGCGGAGGTTGGAAATGCGTGCGGCGGGGAATTTGACACTAGGGAAGGCGTGGGTGGTACATGGGATCGAGAAGGGGCAGTTCGAAGGGGTGTTTTTGGAGATGGCAGAGTGGTTGAAGGAGGAGGGGATTCGGATGGGTGAAGTGGAGGAAGAGCTGGGGGTGAGGAAGTGAGTAGTGTGATTAAGAAAGTAGAGAAGTTGGTGGCGAAGTCGAAGGTGGCTTTTGTGGGGTCGGTGGACGGAGAGGGTTTTCCGAATATGAAGGCGATGCTGCCACCAAGAAAGCGGAGTGGTGTGCGGGAGTTTTGGTTTACGACAAATACGAGTTCGGAGAGGGTGAAGCAGTGGCGAGAAAATCCGAAGGCTTGCATTTATTTTTATGAGCAGAGACCGTGGAAGTATCAAGGGGTGATGTTGGTGGGGAAAATGGAGGTGTTGGAGGATGAGGCGGTGAAGAAGGAAGTGTGGAAGAGGGGAGATCATATTTATTATGCGGAGGGAGTGACGGATCCTGATTATTGTGTGTTGAAATTTACGGCGAGGCGAGGGAAGTATTATTGTAATCTGACGTTGGAAGATTTCGAGTTGTGATAACGCACCTGGTGGAGTTGTAGGGGTGAAATAGAGGTGGTAGAATAGATGTCAGATGGGTAGAGTAATTGTCGAGCCGTTGCCGGGGTATAAGGAAGTTAAACCGTTTGTTTATGCGGGGTTTTTTACGGTGTCGAATGATCAGTATAAGGACCTAAAGGAGGCGGTGGAGAGGTTGGCGTTGTCGGATTCGGCGCTACAGTTTGAGCCGGAGAATTCGCCAGTTTTGGGATATGGGATGAGGATTGGTTTCCTTGGGCTTTTGCATATGGATATAATTAAGGAGAGACTGGAGCGGGAGTTTGATCTGGATTTGATTGTGACGAATCCTTCGACGGATTATCATGTGACTCTCAGTAGCGGGGAGGAATTGGATATTAAGTCGGCGTCGGACCTGCCGGATGTGTCGAAGGTGGCTGAGATTCGTGAGCCTTGGATCAAGGGTGAGATAATTGTGCCGAAAGAATATGTAGGCGTAGTTATACAGTTGGTGGTGGCGAAGCGGGGGGTGCAGAAGAATTTGGGGTATATTGAGGGGCGGGCGCTTGTTAGTTTTGAGGCGCCGATGGCGAATTTGTTGACGGATTTTTATGATCAGCTGAAGAGTGTGACGAGTGGGTATGGGACGTTTAATTATGAGTTGGATGATTATCGGGCGGAGGATTTGGTGAGGGTGGATTTTTATGTGGCTGGCGAGATGGTGTCGGCATTATCTGTGATGGCGCATCGGTCGGAAACTTTGGCGCTGGGACGAGAGATGACGAAGAAATTGAAGGAAGTGATTCCGCGGCAGAATTTCGAGGTGGCGTTGCAGGCGGCGATTGGGGGGAAATTTATTGCGCGGGAGACGCTCGGGGCGTTTCGGAAGGATGTGACGGGGTATCTGTACGGTGGGGATGTTTCGCGGAAGAAGAAGTTGCTGGCGAAGCAGGCGAAGGGGAAGAAACGGATGAAAAGGATTGGGAAGGTGGATATTCCGAGTGAGGCGTTTATGGTGATGTTGAAGAGGGATTAGGTAATGGGTGAGGAGGTAGAGGTGAGAGAGGAGTTGTCTGAGCTGGGGTATTTCCTGAAGGGACGGCGCGGGTAATTGAGGAACTGAATAAAATAGGTGTAGGGGTATAGTGAAGTTATAAGTATAATGAAGAAAAGTATAAGGAGGTTAATGGTGCAAGAAGAGCAAGCTATACGAGGGAGAAAAGAGGGTAAGAAGTGTAAATTGATGGCAGTTTTAAGTATTATAGTAGTTTGTCTGGCGGTGGCAACAGGAGTTTTTGTTTGGAAGTTTATAGATCAAAGGAATGAGGTTGAGAGCTTGCGGACACTCGCTGCGGAGATGAATAATGAGTTAGCGGAACTAAGGTATGAGGGATCACGAGAGGAGGCGCAGGATGTTGCTGGAGATAGGGAGAGGGATCCGAATGTAGTGACGGAGGCGGAGTTGAGGGAGGCGCTGGTGAGGGCAGGTTATGATGACGATAATATGTGTGGAGAGGGATATGATTGGGTATTGGGATATTCGCAGTGTACTAGGGTGGCGGTGGTGGACTTCGAAATTGAGAATAGTAGCGTGACTCCATGGCAGACTGTAAGGGGGGCTGTAAACAATGCTAGTGCGTGGTTTTATAGGACTGGTCCGGGTGCAGAATGGAACTTAGGTTTTGTGACACAGAATGCATTTATGTGTTGGGATGGGGCATTTATGGCAACCCCGAACCGAATGAGGGCTTTTGCGGATTTTAGCTGCGTGTTAAACCCGGATACACTAGAGATGTCTACAGTTGGCGAAAATGCACGCTGGTAGAGAGGTGTGGTATGATTAGGGTAGTGTTTATTTAACAAATAACGAAAGGATGATGACGATGGGATTTATTAAGGCTTTTGCAGGGGCGCTTGGGGGAAGTTTTGCTGATCAGTGGAAAGATTTTTTGGTGCCGCCGACGAATGTGAGTCCGACGGCTGCGTTGTTTCCGGCGGTAGCGCAGGGAACGAATGCGGGGCGTGGGCAAAATACAAAAGGTTCGGAGAATATTATCACGAACGGAAGTAAGATCGTGATTCCTGAGGGGATGGGGCTTTTGACTTTTGAGAATGGGCAGTTGACAGGGTTTGTGGCGGAGCCTGGTGGGTTTATCTTTTCGTCGGATGACCTGAATTCGCGAAGTTTTTTTGGTGGTGATGGGATTTTGAGTTCTACACTTGGGCAGACTTGGGATAGGTTTAAGTTTGGTGGACAGCCGGGGGCGCAGCAGTTGGCGTTTTATGTTAACTTGAAAGAGATTCCGAATAACCGATTTGGGACGCAGAGCGAGATTTACTGGGATGATGCTTTTCTCGGGACACAGGTGGGTGCGATTACGCGCGGAACTTATACGTTGAAAATTACGGATCCGATTTTGTTTGTGAAGCAGTTCGTACCAGTAACTTATTATGGGGCGGATGGACAGCCGTTTGATTTTGCGGATGTGGACAATCCTGCGGTGGAGCAGTTGTTTACGGAGTTTGTCGGAAGTTTGGCGCAGGCGTTTTCGATCTATACGAACGATCCTGAAAAAGGAAATAGGATGGCGAGGATCCAGGGTGACTCGGTAGGTTTTGCAGCGTCTCTGAATCAAGCTGTAGAGGAAGGATTTAGGTGGACGACGGATCGAGGTTTGACAGTGGAAAAGGTGGCGGTCGTGGCAGTGGAATACGACGAAGATTCGAGGGCGCTACTCAGCGATGCGAAGAGGGCGGATGCTCTGTCTGGTGCGCGTGGAAATTCATTTATGCAACAAAGTGTGGCTCGTGGTATGCAAGCAGCGGGTGAGAATGGCGGTGGTGCGATGGGGATTGGAATGATGGGAATGGGAATGGGAATGGCGGGTGGAATGATGGGCGGAATGCAGCAACCAAATACACCGGTGCCGCCTGTGGCGCCAGTGCCTGGGGCGAACGCTCCGGTGGATGCGGCAGCTCCTGCTGCTCCGGTTGCGGATCCAGTTGCGCAATTGGCGCAGTTCAAACAGATGTTGGATCAGGGGTTGATTAGTCAAGAAGATTTTGACGCGCCGAAAAATCGGGCGCTAGGATTATAGGATTTAGGGTACGATGCAGGAACAACAAGTAACGGGTGCAGGCGTTGAAGGGGTGAGTGTGCCGGCAGGACCTCCGCCTGTTGCTCCTGGTGTAGCGGAGGCGACCGCTGGTCGGGAAGTTACGCAAGCAGTGTCGCCGCCAGCTCCAGCTGGACCAACGGTGATACAGACTGATGAAGGTGCAAAAAATGGTCAAACGAAATGTCCGAAGTGTGGTGCAACCGAAATTTCGTTAAATAAAGCGAGTGGGAGATTGCGCTGTCATTTTTGCCGAGTAGAATGGGCGCAAGGACAGACGATGGGAGAGATGGGGCTGGATGATGATATTCGGCAACTAGTGGGGGTAGTAGTGGGGAGTGGGTCGAAAGATATTATCCCGTCGGTGGAGGAAGTAGTGACGTTTAAATGTTCGTCTTGTGGGGCGGAGGTTGTGATCGATACGAAGGAGAGTACGCAGGCGCGGTGTCACTGGTGTAGAAATACATTATCGATGAATCAGCAAATTCCGAATGGGGCTGTGCCTGATATGATTTTGCCGTTTCAGCTAACAAAGGCGCAGGCTCAGGAGAAAATTAAAGAGTTTGTGAGTAAGCGAAAGGCTTTTGCGCATCCGAAGTTCAAGGCGGAATTTACGACGGAAAATATTATGGGTGTGTATCTGCCATATATGGTAGTAGATGCAAATGCGCGATGTCGACTAAGGGGGCAGGGTGAGCGGCTAGTGAGGACGCGGAGAGTGTCGTCTGGAAGGAGTAGTAGGACGGTTTATGATGCGGACTTGTATGATGTAGGGCGAGAATTTGACTTGTTGGTGGATGATTTGACAGTGGAGTCATCGTCGGAGAAACTGAATCAGGATACGACGTCGAATACGAATAATATCATCAATAGTATTATGCCGTTTGATGTAAAGGCGGCTGTGAAATATGATTCGAATTACATGAAAGGGCTGTCTTCGCAGAAGCGTGATGTGAATATCGATGCGCTGGCGATGGTGGCGCAGGCGCAAGTGAAAGATATCGCGCGACATAGGATTAATGATCAAATTAAGTTTTACGATCGTGGTGTGAGATGGGATTCTGAAGAGATTGCGTTTAAGGGGCAGAGGTGGGTGAGCTCGTATTTGCCGGTGTGGTTATATAGTTATTACGAGCCGAAGCGAAATCGACAGGGGATATTACACTATGTAGCGGTGAATGGGCGGACAGGCAAGACGATGGGTAGTGTGCCGGTGTGTCAGCCGCGACTGATCGCGGTGAGTGCGGTGATTCAGTTGATCGCGATCGCGATTGTGGTGTTGTTCTTTATGGTGATATTTAGTTAAGCGGGAGAGATGTGATGATTGATTTTTACACAATACTGACGGCGGTGGGAAACTCGGGGGATGGAGAAGGTGGCGGTTTTATTTTGGTACTTTTGGCGGCGGGGTTTGTTTTTTACGGTGTGACATATGCGAGGTATCGAAACAAGAAGGCGCGACATAAGCATGAGAAAGAAACCTCGGCGCTAGTGGAAAATGTTTCAGGGTATGACAATAAGCTGCAACACTTGCGCGGACTAGGTAGTTCGCGAATGCAGGGGGCGAATAATAAGAAAGTGAAGGGTGCGTTGAACCAGAAGGGTAATAAAGTGGCGGGAGGACTTGCGGGGCAAGTGCAAGGTGTGGTGAATCAGATTTCTAGGATGCAGTAATGAGCGGCGATCGAGAAGTTGGTAGGGCGATGGGGGTGATTTTGTATAATTTGATGGTGAGAGTGGTGGCGTATGGTGGGGTGTTTGCGGTGTGTTTTTGGGTTTTTGAACTGGGGTGGGTGCTGAGTGTTTTGGCGGCATTGGTGGTGGGGTCTTTGATTGTGAAAATTTGGTTTACGTTATCGGTGATTGGGGGGATTGCTGGAGATAGTGACTATGAGAAAAAGAAGCAGCGCGAGGCGCAAAAGAAGAATTTGTTGAAAAAGTAGTCAGCGTAGCGGAAGTTGGGCGAGTATGCGGCTGACAATTTCGTCGCGAGTGCCGACGCCGTTGATGGTGATGAGTAGATTGAGGCGGCGGTAGGTTTCGATGGCGGGGAGAGTTTTGGTGTTGAATTCAGAGATGCGAGTTTTGAGGATTTCGGCGCTGTCGTCGAGGCGGTTGGCATTGCGGTCTCCATGTTTGATGGATGCGATGAGGCGTTCGTGGATTTCGTCGGTAGGGATTTCGAGAAGGATGGCGGCTTTGATGGGATGGTTGGTCGAGGCGGCTTCGATGACGCGGGTTTCTTCGCCGTGCCAGCGACCGATAGAGCTGAGGATAAGAGGTTTTTCGGAGAGGTCGGGGCGTTTGAAAACAGGTAAGACAACATCAAAAAAGATATTAGTCGGGCTGAGGTGGCCTTTTGTTTGGACTTTTTCACCGTGAGCGCGGAGGAGGTCGCCACTGGAGATGACTTCGGCACCGAAAAGATCGGCTAGGGCGTAGCCGACTGTGTCTTTACCGGAGAAGGGCAGACCAAAAACATTTATAGAACCAGTGCCGAGCCACGATTTGATCGTGGTGATTTTTGCTTCGTCGACCATGAATATAGGTAATTATAGCACGATTATTGTAGCTAGAGGAGTTCAGCGGAACGGTTGCCGTCGCTTTTGTCGACGAGGTTTGCGGCGACGCGGCCAGTGATTTTTTCGACATTTTTGTCGATGACGTTGCGGAGGGTTTTTGACAGGGAAACTTTGGCGAAGTAGGCGATTTCAAGCATGAGATAGGCGGCCATCTCTCCGATATTATCTCTATAATAGTCGTAAGGTTTTAGGTGAGTGAGACCTTCATCGTCACCACCATAGCGATATTGTTGTTGGGCTGCAGAGATGAGGTTTTTGGATGCGAGAGATATGTGGCGAAGATGCTGGTCTACGTCGGCATCGGGCGGATCGTCTGAGTAAATGTTGCGAGCGGGAGAGAGGAGGGGTTCGAAGTCGAGAGTGGGGAGAGAGTGGAACTCGAGATCAAAGTCTACTTCTGGTGGGAGGCCATCCATGAGGCGATCGATATCGGAAATTGTAGTAGGGGCGGGATCAATTGCGATACTGGCGGTATGTGGATACCAACCAGGAATTTCTTGTGGGTGATTGGAGTCTTTGTCTCGGACGCCGCGTATGTAGCGATAGGCGCGTAATTTTATGCCGTCGTCGATGTCGGCGGAAGAGTTGGACATGAGTGCGACTGCACAAAATGCGACGTCGCCGAGTTCGGAGAGGAGTTCGCGGTCGCGGTCTTCGGCTGTAGATTCGTAGGCCTCATAAAGTTCGTCAGTTTCTTCTAAGAGTTTTTCGCCGAAGCGATTAACAGAATCGTAGGTACCGTGTTGTGTTTTCCAGTCGGAATTGACGAAATTTTGGTAGTCGGTGAGGGTGTGGATTTGGGAAGGGTCAGTCTCGGGACGGTTAGATAATTTATAGAAACTGCTATTGGAAGGTTTTTCGCTAGGCTCGCCGGTACGGCTAGAAAAAGCGTAGGGATCCTGTGGCCCAATACCGAGGTTTGGTTTGTTAGAATAAATTTCCGCCATTTGCAAGTAGCGTACAATATTTAGTCAATAAATAAAAGCTTGAGCGGTATGATACTAAGGGTGTTTTTGGGTGAATTCGTAGAGTTTGTCGATGGCTTCGGCGACTACGGCGGGTCGTTCTTGGTTGCCGTGGACGGCAATGAGTATACCGTCGTGGCGATAAGCGGCGATAACAGGCTCTGTTTCTTTGCGAAAAAGAGCGAAGCGCTCGTCAAGGTAGCGCTCTTCGCGGTCGTCGAGGTGGTCGTCGCGATCATGGGCGAGGCGAGAGATTTTCCAGCGGTTGCGAGCTTCGTTTTCAGAGACATTTAAGACAATTGCGATTTTTATGGGATGACCGCCGGCTGCGGCCGCATCTACAGTGTCGTGGCCTTCGTTCATGCGGCGACCTACAGAATCGAGAATGAGGGGATAGTCGCGGTAAGTCTCGTTTTTGAGATATGGTAGGATGAGATTTTCGAAATCAGTAGCAGGAAGAAGTCCGCCGTTATTAGTGGTGCGGAGAGAGGTGCGAGAAAGTTGGCGACCAGAGTGGCGGATGATCTCGCCGCCGCTGATATAGACAGCGCCGAGAGCAAGAGCGAGAGAGCGGCCGGTAGTCTCGCGACCAGAGAAAGGGAGGCCGAAGATGTTTATCGAGCCTGTGCCGAGCCACTGACGGATGGCGGTGAGTTTTGCGTTTTGGTCCATACCGTATCAATTTTAACATAACCAAGATAGAGTGGGAAGATTAGCACTCTTGACGTGAGAGTGCTGGTGGGAGTATAATTTAGGCATGACAGAGCGGCAAAAACAGATACTATTTGCGATAGTGGAGCAATATGCTGAAGTGGCGGTGCCTGTAGGTTCGGTGACTTTAGCGAAGCTGTTTAGTGTGAGTAGTGCGACGGTGCGAGCGGAAATGGTGCGACTGGAAGAAATGGGGTTGATCCAACAACCACATACAAGTGCAGGGCGAGTGCCGACAGATGCGGGTTATCGAGAATATGTGAATGATCTAATGGAGCGAGGAGAGGATATGAAGGACGGGCGGCTTGATCGCAGTGCGAGAGCGATTGAGGCGCGGGTGACGACGAATCAGAGTCGGGCAGATCAGGCAATTCGGAGTGCGGTGGATTCGTTGGTGGAGCTGACGCAGAATTTGGGGCTAGCGACGATCGGGGATCAGTTGTATATGAGCGGAATTGGGAATTTGTTTAGTCAGCCTGAATTTATGCAGACGGACCATGTGCAAGCGGTGGCGAAACTACTAGATAATATCGAGCCGTGGTTGAAAGAGGCGGCACCGAATGAGCCGCTAAATGTATTTATCGGGAGCGAGAATCCGATTGGGCGAGCGAGCGGGGCGACGTTGATTATTTCGAAGTTTAGAAGTCCTTTTTCGGATCGTTCGTATATCGGGGTGTTGGGGCCGACGCGGCAGAATTATAGTAAAGTAACTCGGTTGGTCGTCCATGCTGGAGCGATGCTGGAGGAGATTTTGTGAAAAAAAAGAATGAGACGATAGAGCTAGAGCAGCGAGTGGGAGAATTGACGATTGACTTGCAGCGAGTGCGGGCGGATTTTGAGAATTATCGTAAGAGGATGGAGCAGGAACGAGCGGCGATGATGGAGGTAGCGAAAGCGGCGACAGTGATGAAGATGTTACCGATGATAGATGATATCGAGCGGGCGATCGGGCATGCGCCGAAAGAGATTGCGGGAAATGAGTGGGTGAAAGGTGTGAAGGCGCTGGAAAAGAGGTTGGAAAAGAGTTTGAAAGATATGGGAGTGGTGAGGATTTTGAGTAAGCCTGGGACGGAGTTTGACCCTGAAGTACATGAAGCGGTGATGATGGAAGATAGTGAGGGAGAGAAAGAAGTGATTGTGGAGGAGCTAAGGTCGGGATATAAAATGGGTAGTGAGGTGGTGCGGGCGGCGATGGTGAGGGTCGGCAGAAAGTAAGACTAGAGGAGGGTTATGGAGGGTTCGAAGCGGGAGAAGATAAAAAGGCTGACTGAGATGGGGCGAGAAGTTTTTGATGAAGAGTCGGGTAAGACGCTGGAGGAGCGACTAGAGGTTGCGAGGGAGGTAGTTGAAGGAATTGATGAGCGAGGAGATGACAGATTGTCGACACCAGAATGGTATAAGAGAGATGTGCTACTAGGAGCGAAGGTGATTGATTGGTGTCGGGCGGATTATTTGAAAGAGGGAATGGAGGAAGAGTTGGCGGCAGAGAAGGGTTATTTGGCGGGGAAGGTAGTAGTGGATGGGTTGAAGAAATTTCGGGAGGAAGGTGGACTTGACGTTTATAAGGAATGGTATCTGGATCATGATGAGAGCGGGAATCCGAAATTTGTGACGACCAAAAGGCGTAGAAAGAGAGATTGACTTTTGGTGAGTAGACGAGTATTATTGAGATGTAGAATGTACTTTGCACCGACCGAGAGGTCGGCGCTTTTAGTAACAGGATCAAATATAACTAGGAGAAAAGAATGGATTTGGATTTGAAGCAGATGGCAGCGATGACGAAAGTGATTGCTGAAGAGAAGAACCTGCCTGAAGATGTAGTTTTTGAGATTATCGAGGCGGCGATCGCGGCGGCGTGGCGACGAGATAATGGCGAGCGCGAACAAAATGTGCGTGCGAAATTGAATGCGAATACGGGTGAGGCGGAAGTGTTTGTGGTGCGAGAGATTGTGGATGGAGAGGAAGCGTATAATCCAGTTACGGAAATTCCTCTGGATGAAGCAAAGAAGTTGAAGAAAGATGCGGAAATCGGGGGAGTGATCGAAGATAGCTATATGGTAACGAGCTTTGGTCGAGTGGCTGCACAGACGGCGAAGCAGGTGGTGATCCAGCGACTGAAAGAAGCTGAGCGTGAGGTGGTGCTGGCAGAGTTTGAAGATAAAATTGGCGGTGTGGTGACAGGGACGATTATGCGAGTAGAGCCGCGAATCGTGCGGATCGATCTCGGTAAAGCGATGGGAATTATGCCGCAAGGCGAGCAGATTATGGGTGAGTTTTATCAAGTGGGGAATCGAGTTAAAGTATTTATTAAAGAGATTGAGCGAGATGAACGTGGTGCGCAGCTGATTTTGTCGCGTGGAAATGAAGGGTTTATCGAACATCTGTTTCGCCAGGAAGTTCCTGAGATTGAGAATGGGACAGTAGAGATTAAAGCGATTGCGCGCGAAGCAGGGCGACGAACGAAGATCGCGGTGAAGTCGAATGTGCCTGGGGTAGACCCTGTCGGGACGTTTGTCGGTGGGCGTGGTGTGCGTGTGCAGGCAGTGATGAATGAAATTGGTGATCGAGAAAAGATTGACATCATCACGTGGAGTGATAATGCGAGTGAGTTTATCCGCGAAGCACTGAGCCCTGCAGAGGTAGCGAAAGTAGAGATTGGTGGCGATGACAAGCGAGCGAAGGTGTTTGTGACGGAAGATCAGCAGTCTATCGCGATCGGGCGAAGTGGTCAGAACGTACGACTGGCGAGTAGGCTGACTGGGTATGAGCTGGATATTGAGTTAGCGAAAAAGGTGGAGAAAAAGCCAAAGAAGAATATCGAAGATGGTCTAATGAGTGCGTTGGAGGATGTGGGCGAGTAGGGTTACTAGCTAATAGGAAAAGAGGCCTTTTGGCCTCTTTTTGTTTGTCTGGGTTGTTGTTTTTTGACTTGTGGGAGCTAGTTTTCTACTCTCAAATGCCCCGTATTCGGTACTCCAGGCCCTCCAGTATCAGGTACTTCTGGTATATCTACAAAAGTATAGGACTGGTATAGAGTAACTGATCCACTTACTGTATTTACAGTAACATCCACTATTCCTGCCGGATGTGCTGGAGTGATACAGGTTATTGTAGTTGGGTTTACTATACGTACATTAGTACAAGGACGACCACCCATAGTTACAGAAAGATCAAGAGAATCTATTAAACCTTGTCCGAAGTTGGTGATGACTATTGGTACGTTACTGTCGCTAGTGGTGCCGTTGCCGAATGTGCCATTCCAGTTGCTCCCCCATGCAAAGAGGTTGCCTACATTGTCGAGGGCGAGAAGGTGATTGGTCCCGGTAGTTATTTGCACAATATCTAGTCCAGCAAGTACACCAGTCGTGTCTACTTCGACTGGAGCGTTGCTGGTTGTATTAGTGCCGTTACCGAGTTGGCCGCTCAGGCCATTCCCCCATGAAAAAACCCTACCTTTACTGTCCAGCGCGAGAGAATACCCGCCCCCAGCTGCTACTTGCACAATATCTCGTCCAGCAAGTACACCAGTCATATCTACCTCAACGGGAATATTGCTGCTGGTATTTGTGCCATCACCAAGCTGCCCTGCCCAGTTGCTCCCCCATGCAAAAACACTTCCCTTATCATCTAGAGCGAGAGAATGAGCGAAGTCGGTGCTATCTGCTACTATCTGCACGATATTCCTTCCAGCCAAAACACCAGTCATATCTACCTCAACGGGAACATTACTACTAGTATTTGTGCCATTACCAAGCTGGTCATCAGTATTAGATCCCCATGCAAAAACATTTCCTTCGCTATCTAGTGCAAGTGAATGCCAAATTCCAGCTACAGCTTGCGCAATACTTCTTCCAGCCAACACACCAGTCATATCTACCTCAACGGGAACATTACTATTAGTGTTTGTGCCATCGCCAAGCTGCCCTGCCCAGTTGCTTCCCCATGCAAAAACACTTCCTTCGCTGTCTATAGCGAAAGAGTGAAACCCTCCCGCTACTATTTGCACAATATCTCGTCCAGCAAGTACACCAGTCGTGTCTATCTCTACAGGAACATTACTATAAACACCCCAAGTACTACCGTTACCGAGCTGTCCATTAGTATTAGAGCCCCATGAAAAAACCCTACCTTCACTGTCCAGCGCGAGAGAATACTCGCCCCCAGCTGCTACTTGCACAATATCTCGTCCAGCAAGTACACCAGTCGTGTCTACTTCGACTGGAACGCTACTGGCCGTATTAGTGCCGTTACCTAGTTGACCATTACCATTAGCTCCCCAAGCCCAAATCTGACCACTACTATCTAGGGCAAGTGTGTGATTAGTCCCAGCCGATATCTCCACGATGTTCAGCGGAACATCAGTAGGTATCCCAAAGTCCCCAGTAATAGTGACTAATTCTCCACCGTCTATTGATCCAATGTTAGATGTTATGGACGTAATAGATAAGGCATTAGCTTTGTCTACTGGATTTAGAGTATTTAGAATTATGGTTTGTAGTGAGAAGACTGCCATCACTGCAATAGCAGCAATAAATGGTAGTCTAGTTGATATTTTGTTTGTTGTTCGCATAGCAAACATATTCCCTTCTCTCCAAATATATAAATATAAGGAGAATTGTATTAAAAGATTATAAGTAATTAAGATTTTTTTATTGAGTTTCCACGCTCTACAAAATAAACATTAGCACTCTTCCGGGAGAGGAGTCAATAGGTTTATTTTGGGATTTCTGACGGGGGAGATGTGATAGAATGGGAGTATGTCTTGGTTTAAGAGGTATGATCTGAAGATCTTTATCGCGATGGCGGTGTTGTTTACCTTTGTGACGGGGCTAGTGATGGGGATGGGGCAGCAGCTGTGGTTTGATGAGTCGTACTCGCTGATGGTAGCGCAGAGGAGTGTGCCGGAGATTATCGATGTGATTTCGACTGATGTACATCCGCCAGTTTATTATATAGCGCTACATGCGTGGGGTCAGGTGTTTGGGTTTAGCGAGATGTCGGCACGGATTTTGAGTGTGATTTTTTATAGTGCGATGATGGGACTGGTGGTGTTGATGTTGGCAAAGATGTTTGGGAAGAAAGTGGCGATTATGGCGGTACCGATTTTGATCGTGGCGCCATTTTTACTCCGGTATGGGTTTGAAGTTAGGATGTATTCGCTGGCGGCGCTGATCGCGGTGGGGTCGACTTATGTTTTATATAATGCATGGAAAACAGATAAGTGGAAGTGGTGGGGAGTTTATGCGGTGTTGGTGGCGCTAGGGATGTACACGTTATATGTGATGGGGTTTGTTTTTGTGGCGCACTTGGTGTGGCTAGTGGTGATGACCCTGAAGGCGAAAAAATCACTAGTGCGGCAAAAGTGGGTACCAGCATATCTGGTGAGTATGATTTTGTTTCTGCCGTGGTTGCCGATATTAGTAACGCAATTTCAGAGTAGTGGGCTGGCGGAAATGTCGAATTTCGGGTGGGCGGAACTACTCGAAATATTCTCATTTGGGTTTTTGTATGCGCCAGTTGACGGGATGAGAATGCTGGATGTGGTGAGTTTGGTATTTGCGCTAGGTGTGTTGGTGTTATTAGTAGTGTTGGCAGTGCGAAAGAAAACGGTGAATGCGGCAGAGATGTGGCTAGTGGTGGGGTGTTTGCTTGTGCCGATTTTGATTTTGGCTGTGATCGGGTCACCGTTTTTGGACTGGAGGATGTATTCGGAGAGGTATTTGGCGCATGTGATGGTGTTTGGGTATGCGGCGTTTGCGGTACTTCTAGCGACAATAGTGGGTAATAATAAGCGGCGAAATATTGTGATTTACGTGACGATGGCACTAGTGATGTTGTTTGGGGTGAATAATTTAGCGGGATATGGGAACTTCAACTTCAGGCGAAATGAGCGGCCAAATACTCGGGAAGTAGCGCGAGAGTTGGCGATGTTTTGCCAGGATAAGATTATTGCAGATGACCCGTACTTGTTTATCGAGATATATCCGTACATGCCTGATAATTGTAATTATTACTTCTGGTTTAAGCATGGAGCGGTGAATTTCACTGGTGGCTATGCAGTACTGAATGATCTGGGAGTGCAGGTGCTTGACGAGACGGAGATAGAGGGCGAACGTGTTGTGGTAGTGACTTTTTATAATGATCCGCAGTTTGATCTGTTGGTGGAGTTTGGGGCGGCGGAGATTTTGGATTTTGGGTATCGGCGGGCATTTGTGTTTATGAGGTAATGCGAGAGAGAAAAAAGGAGCGCGGGGGCGCTCCTGGTAGGGGAGTAAATGAATCGCTTATGGTCTGCCGTAGATAAATACGTCGATCGTGGCGTGTGACTAGGTGTTTTGGAAGCAGTTAATTTCTCTAAGCGTCTCGTAGTATGGCATGAGTTAGCACTTTGTCAATGGTGTGAGATAGAGACAGGGATGATACAATGAGGTTATGCTAGTAGGCAGTTTGTTTGTGTGGTGGTATGGGGCAGGACTAAAGCGGAGGGCGCAGGATCTTTGGTTTGGGCTGAGGAGGACGGTGGACTTGTTTTCGATTGGGACGTTGATAGTGACGCTTTTTTCGCCATTTAAGATGATTTCGGCAGGAGCGGCGCCGACTGCGCCGATTGATGTGCAGCTGAGAATGTGGGCGGATCGGTTGTTTTCGCGGATATTTGGGGCAATAATTCGGACTTTTGTAATTATCTTTGGGTTGATAATTATCGTGTTGCAATTGGTGATGGTATTAGTGAGAATTGTGTTTCACGTGGCGTTGCCGCTACTGCCGATCGTGGGAGTTGTGATGTTTGCGATGGGGGTGGAGTTGCCGTGGACGCTGTAAGGTTTGACTATGGAAGTGAGCGAGCGCAAAAGGCGAGACTCGCGGCGAAGTTAGATAAAACACTGAGAACAGTAATGGTATTGGCGGGGGTTTTGGTGGTGTCGGCAGGAGTTGCGCTAGTGGTGTTTGGGTATGCGATTGGGTGGGTAGTGATGACGGTTACAGTGCCTATTTATATGATGTTGTATTGGTGGAAGAAAGAATTAGAGAAGCCGAAAGTGAGACAAGGCGGAGGAATTGATGGTGTGTTGGCAGTGAGCGTACTAGGGCTGTTGCCTGCAGAACCGACGCCAGTGGATATCGCGCTGGCAGTGAGTAGGTCGAATTCAGGGAGATTTTTGGCGATGAGGTTTGGATTAGGGCCGAAGTTTTTGCCTGAAATTGCGGCGATGTTACCGTTTGGGAGTGATGTAATTTGGCAGAAGGCTGTGGAGATTCGGGGAGAGATGAAAGGTGGCGATATTATTACGGGGGGGATTTTGGCGCTGGCGATAATTCGAGCGATTCCTGACCATGAAGGGTTTTTGGCGCAATTGCAATTGGATTATGAAGACTTGATGGCGGGTGTGAAATGGTTTGAATATATTTATTATATGGCGGAAAAGTCGAAAGAGCCGATGCGGGATGGAGGTTTTGCGCGGGACTGGGCTTTTGGATATGTGCCGACGCTGCAGTATTTTGGGCGAAATATTTCGCGAGAAATTAGTGTACATGGTGGGCGGACGATGTCACTGGCGATTGACTCTCATGGAGAAATTGCTGGGCAGATGATGGATATTTTGGCGAATAGTGCGCGGAAAAATGTGGCGATTGTGGGGCCGAGTGGAGCGGGGAAAACGAGCGTGGTGCATGATTTTGCGGAGAAGCTGCTTGATGCAGATGCGAAGATTCCGAGTGAGCTGAAATATCGGCAAGTGTTTTTGTTGGACTCGGCGGCGATAATTTCGGCGGCGCCTGGGAGAGGTGAAGTGGAGGCGCTGGTGACGAGGATTTTGGGGGAAGCGCATGCGGCGAAGAATATCATAATTTGTCTAGACGATGCGCAATTGTTTTTTGAGGACGGTGTAGGGAGTGTGGATATTTCGAATGTACTGTTGCCTGTGTTAGATGGCGGGAATTTGAAGATGATTTTGACGATGAGTGAACAGAAGTTGCTGGAAATCGGACAGAAGAATCCGCAAATTCTGAATGCATTGAATCGGATTAATATTGAGTCGGCGGGGTATGCGGAGACGTTGGCGGCGATGCAAGATCGAGTGTTGCAGCTGGAATATTATAATAAAAAAGTATATATGTTTCAGGCGCTGAAGCGGGCGTTTGATCTGAGCGGGCGATATATTTATGACGTGGCGCAACCTGGTTGTGCAATTAAATTACTGGAGCAAGCGGCAAATTATGCGGAGGGTGACGTGATCACGGCGCGGAGTGTGGAGCTTGCGATCGAGAAGACGTTAGGTGTGAAAGTGGGCGTGGCGGATCAGGAGGCAGAGAGGGTGACATTGTTGAATTTGGAGGGGTTGATTCATGAGAGGATGATTAATCAAACGAAGGCAGTGAAGGTGGTGAGTGATGCTCTAAGGCGGGCGCGGACAGGGGTGAGAAATCAGAATCGACCTGTAGGAACGTTTCTTTTCCTAGGACCGACAGGTGTAGGTAAGACAGAATTGGCGAAGGCGCTGGCGGAAGTTTATTATGGCGGGGAGGGTAATTTGGTGAGGGTGGATCTAAACCAATATGTGACGATTGATGACGTGGCGAATTTAACGGCGGACGGGGTGGATAATCCAAATAGCCTCACGGCGCAAATGATGAAGAATCCGTTTTCAGTGGTGCTTCTGGATGAGATTGAGAAGGCACACGATAATGTATTGACAGCGCTTCTGCAGGTGTTGGATGAGGGAATTTTGCGTGATGCGAAGAATCGAGAAGTGAGATTTAGGGACGCGATTGTGATTGCGACGAGCAACGCGGGTGCGGATAGTATTCGGAAGTTTATAGAGCAAGGGTATGATATTTCGCAGTTTGAGGAACAGATCGTGAATGAGCTGATTGATTCGCGGCAATTTAAGCCTGAGTTTTTGAATAGGTTTGATGAGATCGTGGTGTTTAAGCCGCTTGGAAAAGAAGAATTAGTGCAGGTGGTAGACCTGATGATTGCGGGAGTAAATAAGACACTAGCTCCGCAGAAAGTGTCGGTGGAACTAGATGTGTATGCGAAGGAACTACTGGTGGATGCGGGATATGATCCGCGGCTGGGTGCGCGGCCGATGCGACGCGTAGTGCAGCGGGTGGTAGAGAATGAAGTAGCGAAGAAGATGTTGGTGGGTGATGCGGGAAGTGGAAGTACGATTGTGATTAATGCGGATGATGTGCGTAGTGCGCTAGAGGCGGCGAAGAACTACTAGGCGTTGGTTTATTGGTGGGGTGAGGGGGCTTAATCTTTGATATCTTTGATTATGGATTTGGATATCATGCGATCGAAACATAAGAGGGTGCAGAGTAGTCCGACAAGGAAGATGGCGCCGATTACTAGTAGGGTGCGAATGTCGAATCCGACTGTCCAGATAGTGTGAGTTGATTCTGGGAGACCGTAGGTGACGCGAGAGTTAGCGGTGAGGATGCGCGAGTATGCGATATGGATGGCGAGAGAAAATCCGTAGCCGATAATCAGGGCGAGAGTTGCGGTGATGGCGGATAAGAGTGTGACGTAAGTGATGTATATTTTACGGATTGCGCCTTTGGTGGCGCCGACGGCGCGATAGATGGCGGTAGCTTGTTTTTCGTCTTCTATGACACGGCCGATCGTGCCTGCCATGATAAACATAGCGATGAAACCGAGGAAGGCGGTGAGGTAGACGACACCCGTATTTATATTATATGACATGGTATGTAACCAGTAGATGGAGGACATGAATTCTTGAGCGCCTCCGTATAGAGTGCAGTGAGGGTTGTCATCGTAGCAGAATTCATTTGCGCGGAAATCTATGAGGTCAGCGGGGCGAGAGAAGCGGATAATAGTACTACCTCCCAGCCAAGAGGTGTAGCTACGCTCAAAATACTGAAGGGTGTAATCGTTAATGAACTCGGTAGGGATGATAAAACCTGCACCGCCGCCAAAACTATTAATGCCGTCGAGTACACGGAGCAGAAATGGACGCTCATCGCGGAAGCCGCTTGGACCTGGAATGGTGTATGGCTGGATGGTGCCAGCGGATATACCGATGACCTGGAAGGTGATGTGTTCGGTGGGAGACTCGGAGATTTCATCATCTAGCTCAGAACTATTTAGAGATTCTTCTTCTATTTCGTCGTTTATGGGTACGCCGAAGAATGTATCGGTGGAATGACCGTGAAAGATGAGGCCTGGGGCGCGGTCATGGATGTCTTTAAGGCGGGCTTCTAGCTCGCGCGGAGAGGCGTCGTCTGGGAGTCGGGAGAGATTTAGTAAGCGAGCGGCATGTTCGGCTGGGATAATGACGGGGACTGAGTCTTGCATATTTGGTTCAAATGCAATGAGTGAGTTGACGACTGAGCGAGGAAGAATATCAATCGCTACTCCGCTCGGCATCGCGCCCTGAGCGCCAGGTGGAATCTCTAGAGCTGGAAAGAATAGATCTGATGATCTGTGAAGTCCCTCTGTGTTTGCGATAATTTCGCCATTATAGCGTGCAGCGACTTCTGTGAGAGTTATGTGTTGTTCGGACATAAGACGAGCATGTTCTTCGTCGGAAGCCTGGATGACAAACTTATTTGTATGATCGAGGAAGAATTCGCCTTCGTGCCATTCGTCTTCAATGAGCGGGTATCGTTTGTCTTCATCTTGGCTTAGATCGTAAAGTTCTAGTGCGCGGGCTCGGATAGTAACAGTGTTGAAATTGCGAAAGGTGGAAGTGATGATAAAAGTGTTGCCATCGAAGATCTCGGCGGACATGCGAGTGTGAGATGCGAAGAGGCTAGAGTAGACAGTGAGAAAAAAGATGACAACGCCAAAAAGAAGGGCGATAGTGGTACAGGTGACGATTGTGCGGCGCCTCCTAACTTTTAGTTTGGCGGCGGCGAGAGTGAAAGTGTGGGAGAGTTTCATGTAATTTTTCCTTCCTGGAGAGTAATAGTGCGAGTGGCGTATTGTTTGACGCGACTGTCGTGAGTAACCATGATGATTGTCGTACCGAGTTTTTGATTGATACTTTTGAGCATTTTGAGGACTGCGATACTGTTGGTTTCGTCGAGGTTGCCGGTTGGCTCGTCGGCGAAAATGATGGCGGGGTTGTTGTAGAGCGAGCGGAGGATGGCGACGCGCTGAGTTTGCCCGCCTGAGATTTCGCTAGGATAACTGTCAAGTTTATCTTCAATTTTTAGGATGCTGGCGAGTTTGCGGGTGCGATCGAGCGAGAGGTTTTGTGAGTTGGTGAACATAGAAGGTAAGGAGATATTCTGGGCGACAGTGAGAAAGGGCTGGAGGTAGAAAGTCTGGAAGACGAAGCCGAACTTTTTACCACGGAATTTAGAAAGTTGATTATCTTTTAATTTGGTGATGTCGATTTCGTCAACGAGGATTTCACCAGATGTAGGTGTATCGAGACCGCCCATTAATTGGATGAGAGTGGATTTACCACTGCCACTTTGACCCATGATAGCGACGAACTCGCCTTTTTCGACTGAGAGATTGACGTCGGTGACGGCGTGGACAATGCCTTTTTTGGTCTTGTAGGATTTAGTGAGGTTTTTGGTTTTGAGGATCGGCATATGGAGGTAGTATAGAGGAAACGAGGTAAGGACGCTAGTGCTTATTGGGGGTGGAATGGAGTGGAGGGGGATGATATAATGGTGGTCGGTATGCCTCCTTAGCTCAGCTGGATAGAGCAGGACGGTTCTAACGTCAAGGTCGGGGGTTCGAGTCCCTCAGGGGGTACCAATTGAGAAATAAATAAAACCCCCTGCCTGTACGGAGGGGGTTTTGGTTTTGGTGCAACTGGCGAGGAGCATTTAGCTTTTGAGCCGAAAAAGGCAGAGCATTTTCAGAGGTATAAAGGGTATATAAAGCAAGAAACCCCGCTATTACGGGGTTTTCTGCCAAGAGCATTAGTCTTGATACGGAAGTCTTTATTTGGAGGGTCCGATGGGGCTTGAACCCATGACACCCTGCTTAAAAGGCAGGTGCTCTAACCAGCTGAGCTACGGACCCGCAGAGGGTTTATGATTACGAAAATCAGGGATGATTATAGACCAATCTGTTGATATCGTCAACGCTTGTAATGTTGCATAGTGATTTTTTGTTTGGGGGTGATATAATCAGGCGATGAAATTTTTGCGGTGGGCTATGAGAAAAGTACATATTTCGTATGCGGTGACTGTCATGACGGTGGGGATTGTGGTGGGTGTGGTGTTAGCTTTTAATATGGATATGCGGACTTTTGGGGCGGGAGTGTGGGTGTTTGTGGCGGTTGGACTGGTGGCGATGGCGATGTGGCAGAGTAGGTTTGCGGTGATGGTTTTGGCGGTTTTAGGAGGGGTAATTCTGGGGGCGTGGCGGACGAATTTGAGTGTGGGTGAAGCGGATTTAATTCGGAGTCTGGAGGGAGTGGAAGTGAGGCTGAGTGGTAGGGTTTTTGATGATCCTGAAGTAGGCGAGACGGGGATGATGATATTGAGAATGCATGACCTGGAGGTAGAGGGGAGGCAAGTGCGAGCGAATTTATTTGTGACGGTGCGGAAGGAGCAAGATGTGAGGCGCGGGGATCGTGTGACGATGGAAGCTAGAATGGGGGCGGGGTTTGGGAGCTATGCGGGGTCGATGTGGCGGGTAAATCTGGAACAGATCGAGCGGGTGGGGGCGGGGGATTTGATGGGGCGAGTGCGGGATGTTTTTGCGACGAATGTGCGGGAGTATGTGCGAGAGCCAGAGGTGGATCTGGCGTTGAGTTATCTGCTGGGGCAGCGGCGAGCATTGTCGGAGGAGATGGTGGATCTACTCAGAGTGACGGGACTGACGCATGTCGTGGTGGCGAGTGGGTTTCATCTGATGGTGCTGGTGGGAGTGGTGCGGAAGTTATTTGAGAAAGTTTCGCGGGTGTTGACGGTGTGGATGAGTGGGGCGATGATTTTGGGTTTTGTGGCGATTGCGGGGGCGGGACCGAGTATGGTGCGGGCGGCGATTACGGCAGGAACTGTATTGGCGATGTGGTATTTGGGGCGAAAATTTCAGGCGGAGAAACTGTTGGTTTTGATTGCGGCGGTAACGTTGATGTTAGAACCGAGTTATGTGGTGGATGTGGGGTGGCAGCTGTCTTTTGCAGCGCTGGTGGGTGTAATGATTTTAGCGCCTGCGGTGATGCGGTGGTTGTGGGGCGAGAAGAAGATTGGGGTGTTGAAGTCTGTGGCGGTGATTTCGCTGACGACTTCGGTGACGACACTGCCGATTTTGATGTTTTATTTCGGGCGAGTTTCAGTAGTGTCGCTGGTTACAAATATACTAGTGTTGCCTGCTGTGCCGTGGATGATGCTAGGGTCGTTTTTGACGGGGTTCTTTGCGCTTTTTGCGCCGTTTGTGGCGGGTTTTTTTGGATTTTTGACGGAGTGGATGCTCCGGGTGAATTTGTGGGTGATGGAATATTTTGGGAGCTTTGAATGGGCGGAGCGAGAGGTGAGTGTGGGGATGGTAGGTGTAGTGGTGATATATGTGGCGATCGGGGGTTTGATTTGGTTTTTGAAGTGGCGAAATAAGCGAGATTTGGCGATGGAAGTCTCAGGCGGTGTATAATTGTGAGTATGTTGAAGTTCGTGGTGAAGAATGAGTCGGAAATGATAGAGCTAGGAGAGAAGCTTGCGGGGGCTTTGAGTCTGCCGTGTGTGATTGAAATGGTGGGTGACGTGGGAGTTGGTAAGACGACTCTTGTGAAAGGTCTGGCGCGCGGGATGGGCGTGGAGGAGGAAGTTACAAGTCCGAGTTTTGTGGTGAATAAGAGATATGAGGCGGGAGGTGCGGTGCTGACGCATTATGATTTTTATCGACTGGAAGATCCGGGACTGATGATGGAGGAATTAGGAGAGATGGTGGATGATGATCGGGCGGTGACGGTAGTAGAGTGGGCGGAGTCGGTGAGGGGTGTACTGGGGGAGGATCGTGTGAGAGTGAAGATTTTTTATAATAAAGACGAGGGGCGCGTGGTGGAGATTGAGGGGGTGGAGTTGTGATTTTGTACCTAGATACGTCGGAGGGTGAATGTCGGGTCTGGGTGGACGAGAGGAGTTTTTCATGGGAGGCGGGGCGAGGAATGGCGAAGGGGCTACTGAAGTTTTTAGAATTTTGTCTGAGTGAGTGTGGGGGTGGATGGAGTGATTTGACTGGAATTGTGGTGATGAGGGGGCCAGGGAGTTTTACGGGGTTGAGGATCGGGGTTACTGTGGCGAATACGGTCGCGGATAGCGAAGGTGTGGCGATCGTGGGCGTGAGTGGAGAGGGTTGGCGTGAGGAAGGTTTGAAGAGACTAGAGGCAGGCGAAAATGATCGGGTGGTAGTGCCAGAATATGGGAGAGAGGCGAGGATTACGAAGCCGAGGAAGTGATAGTAAGGGCGTAGAGTTAGTTTTCTTCTGTACGCCCGTGTCCCGTATTCGGCACGTCTGGTAAGTCTATGAAGGTGTATGATTGATATAAGGTGACTGATCCGTGTAGGGTACGTACAGTAACATCTACTATTCCTGCTTGATGTGCTGGAGTGGTGCAAGTTACTGTGTTTGGGTTAATTACTGTGATGTTAGTACAGGGGAGATCTCCGAGAGTGATATATTCGATAGGATTTGCGGATGCTCCGAAGTTAGTGATGAGGATAGGGACGTTACTTCCGGTATTTGTTCCATTGCCGAATTGGCCTTGAGGGTTGCTTCCCCACGCAAATACATTGCCTTTACTATCTAGCGCGAGTGTGTGCGAGTGACCAGACGTAATTTGCACAATCTTCCTGCCAGCTAGTACACCAGAGCTATCTACCATAGTAGGTATATTACTGCTACCACCTATTGTGCCATTACCGAGTTGACCGGAACCATTCCACCCCCATGCAAAGACATTGCCTTCGCTGTCGACGGTAGTTGTAGTATTCATACCTCTAGCAATTGTAAGTTGCACAACGTTTCTACCAGAGAGGACGCCAGTCATGTCTACAGCAGTTGGAAGAGTTTGATTAATGTTAGTACCATCACCAAGTTGGCCTTGGGAGTTACTCCCCCATGCAAATACATTACCTTCACTATCTATCGCAAAAGAGTCTTGAGCGCCACCCACTATTTCGACGATTGTCCTGCCTGCAAGAATGCCGGTCATGTCTACGGCAACAGGTACACTACTAATGTTGGAGGTACCGCTCGTACCGTTACCAAACTGACCTTCCCAGCCTCGTCCCCAGGCAAAGATGTTGCCTTCACTATCTAAAGCAAGTGCGTGGTCACCGCTAGAGGAGATTTGTGTTATAGTACGACCCGCAAGAGCGCCAGACGTAACGACCGCTACTGGAACATTACTAACAGTATGAGTAGTGCCGTTTCCGAGCAGCCCGTGTTGATTCCCCCAGCCCCAAGAGAATATATTACCGTCGCTATCCAGGGCAAATGAAGCAAAACTACCGGCTGCTACCTGGATAATTGTGCGCCCATAAAGTACACCGGTCATGTCTACTTCAACTGGTATATTACTGTTAGTACTTGCATTATTGCCAAGTTGACCAACACTACCTTGTCCCCACGCAAAGACATTACCTTCGCTGTCTAGGGCAAGAGTATGGCCGGTGCCGGCAGAAATATACACAATAGTACGACCTGCTAACACTCCTGTCATATCCACTCGTACAGGTACGCTACTACCACTTGACGTACCACCATCACCAAGGATGCCACCCCCCCAGGCCCAAATCTGTCCATCTCTATCGAGGGCGACTATATGGCTGTTACCGCTTGTTATTTGTACAATGTCTAAAGGTATATCAGGTATCCCAAAGTCTCCAGTAATAGTAACGAGTTCACCACCAGAGGTCGGGCCGATGTTTGAAGTGATAGATGTAATAGATAAGGCGGTAGCGGTTTCCGAGGAAGTGATTATATTAGTAATGATTGTCTGGACTGAGAAAATTCCCATCACTGCTGTTGCTACGAAAAGAGGCAACCTATCAAAGAGCTTGTTAGTTTTTCGCATTAGAAAATCTTTCTCTCGCAGTGTTGAAAATGATTTTGCACTCTATTATGCCAAACATTAGCATATATGAAAAAGAGAGTCAAGGGACACTCCGATAGGATATATTGTGTTGTAGAAATTACAGCTGGTAGTAAAAGTTGTGAAAAGTCTGTAAAATGGAAGTAAGCTGTTTTTTCGGCGATTGAGGTTTATGTTTAATTTGAATTTAGCTCTTGAGGTTTCAGAGTGGAAAGGGTTTTTATGGTAGAGGCGATAATTGCGTTTGTAGTGGGCGCGAGTGCGGCTGCTGGCGGGGTGTATTATTACGGTCAGAAGAAGGCGACAGGAGGAAAAAATAAGGCGGATGATCTGATAAAGAAAGCGAAAAATGAAGCGAGCGATATAGTGCTGGCTGCAAAAAATGATGCGATCAAGATCACGCAAGACACAAAGCGTGAGGAGAATGAGCGGCGACGAGAGTGGAAGAAAACTGAGACGCGACTAGTGGAGCGCGAAACGACGCTGGATAAGAAAATTGATCAGCTGGATACGAGGACGGAGAAGTTGAGGGTGCAGGAAGGTGAAGTGGAAGGACTGAAGAATGAGATCCGTGAGATTCGGGAGAAGCAGCAGGAAAAGCTGGAGAAAATTGCTGGACTAAAGAAGACCGAGGCGAAAGAAAAGCTACTACAGATGACAGAGAAAGATATTCGGAATGATCTAGTAGGATTAATTACGAAGCAGCAGAAAGAATTGATGGCGGAGCCAGATGAGCAGGCGCAGGCGATTCTATTGACGGCGATGGAACGGATGAGTAGTGAGGTGACGGCAGATAGGACGGTGACGGCGATCAAGATTTCGGATGATGAGATGAAGGGGAGGATTATCGGGAAAGAAGGGCGGAATATCCAGGCGCTGCAGAGGGCGACAGGTGTGGATATACTAGTGGATGATACGCCAGGGATGGTAGTGCTTTCGAGTTTTGATCCTGTGAGAAGGCAGGTGGCGAGGCTGGCGCTCGAGCTGCTAATGAAAGATGGGCGAATTAATCCGTCTTCGATCGAGGATGCGGTCGTGAAGGCAGAGAAGCAAATTGATAAAGAAGTTAATCGGGCGGGTGAAGATGCGGCGCGAGAGGTGGGTGTGGTAGGGTTGCCGAAAGAGGTTTTGCGATTGCTTGGAGAGTTGAAATACAGGACAAGCTATGGACAGAATGTTTTGCTGCATAGTGTGGAGATGGCGCATATCGCTGGGATGATTTCGGAGGAGATCGGGGCGGATAAGCGGATCGCGAAGACGGCGACACTGCTACATGATATCGGCAAGGCGGTGACACATAAAATCGAAGGGAAGCACGCGGAAATCGGGGCGGAGCTGGCAAAGAAATATGGCATGGATGAGAAGATTTGTCATGCGATGGAGGCGCATCATGGTGATGTAGAGCCAACCACGCCAGAGGCGGTGATCGTGAAGATTATGGATGCGATCAGTGCGGCGCGGCCTGGGGCGAGGAATATGAGTGCGGAGAATTTTGCTGAGAGGATGCGGGATCTCGAGAATGTGGCTCTGAGTTTTGACGGGATTGAGAAGGCGTATGCGATCAGTGCAGGGCGGGAGATCCGAGTGATTGTGGAGCCAAAGCAAATTGATGATCTGACGGCACTGAAGGTGGCGCGAGATATTGCGAATAAGATCGAGGCGACGATGCAATATCCGGGGATAATCAAGGTGAATGTGATCCGTGAGACGCGGGCTATTGAGTACGCAAAGTAAGTTTTGGGGATGATGAAACTGGAGGATGTTTCGGAACTGGTGGAGGAGATGCCTAGTGAGTGGCTGGGGCAGATTGCGGAGTATTTACGGGGTGAGAGGATGGAGTTCGAGGGGAGTGTGGAGCAGGAGGGGACGGAGTTTCAGAAGTTGGTGTGGGGGGAGATCTCGCGGATTCCATATGGGGAGACGAGGAGTTATGGAGAGGTGGCGGCGGCCATTGGGAGGCCGATGGCGGTGAGGGCGGTAGGGACGGCTTGTGGGAAGAATAAATTACCGATCGTGGTGCCTTGTCATAGAGTAGTGGCAAGTAATGGGATCGGTGGGTATGCTTTTTGGATTGATTTGAAGAAGAAGTTGCTAGAGCTGGAGAGAAGTAGACGGATCGGTGTGTAGGTGTTAATATGGTGGAGTAACCGCGCGTGGCGGAATTGGTAGACGCGCTGGCTTCAGGTGCCAGTGACCGCAAGGTTGTGATGGTTCAAGTCCATTCGCGCGGACCAGATCTAGATGAGAAGAGCCTGAAAGGGTTCTTTTTAATGTGCCTATGCTTGCACAACCTGGTAGAAAAATGATATAGTACCTCTATATCGCTGAATAAGCAAGCACATTAAAAACGTTACTTTCATGATAAATCTATGAAAGGGGAAAGCTAGAGTTCGCGTCTGTAAGGGGTGCGAAGTAGCGTTTTGAAGCGTGTGCTCAGGTAG